>ERZ1032357.150-NODE-150-length-23315-cov-42.165348_pt1 | contig 23315 bp, 15 predicted proteins | sample MGYA00517100_ERZ1032357 | MGnify/ENA primary metagenome ERZ1032357 (study PRJEB33719, sample SAMN04262589) | wastewater metagenome | biome: periurban shantytown; feature: animal feces; material: feces | host: Canis lupus familiaris | place: Peru: Lima | collected...
GGTCCTCGCCGAACATGCACTTCACGAAGTAGTCGAGCGTGCCCTTGAGGTCGCCGAACGTGATGCCCTTGTCCACCACGAGGCCCTCGACCTGGTGGAACTGCGGCAAGTGACAGGCATCGGCCGTGTCGGGGCGGTACACGCGGCCCGGGGCGATCATGTAGATGGGCGGCTCCTGCGTCTCCATGGTGTGCACCTGGACGCCGGAGGTCTGGGTGCGCAGCAGCACGTCGGACTCGCCATGGGCGTGCTCCTCGGGATGAGCTGCCGTGCCGGGCGCATTGTCGCGCACGTAGAACGTATCGCGGGCCGAGCGGCTCGGGTGGTCGAGCGGGGCGTTCAGCGCGGTGAAGTTGTACCAGCTGGACTCGACCTGCGGGCCCTTCTCCACGGTGTAGCCGATGCCACAGAACACGTCCTCGATCTCCTCGATGATCTGGTTGATGAGGTGAGCGTGGCCGATGTGCGGGCGGGCGCCGGGCAGCGTGATGTCCACGGCCTCGGTGGCCATGAGCTCGCGCACGGCGGCGCGCTTCATCTCCTGCATACGCGCGTTGAGCAGGGTCTCGGCCATGCGGCGCATCTCGTTGGCGCGCTTGCCGAGCACCGGTCGCTCCTCGGGCGTGATCTTGCCCATCATGCGCATGAGGCCGGTGATCTCGCCCTTGCGGCCCATGAGGGCCACGCGCGCGGCCTCGAGCTTCTCCGCCGTCTCGGCGCCCTCGATCATCTCGCGGGCTCGCTGCTCGAGCTCCTCAAGTTCGTCGATCAGACTCATCTGTTCCCCTCTCCTGTTATGCGGCGCGCGGGAAGCGCACCGATGTGTTCCATAGAAAAATCCGCCCCTGGGATCGTGCGTTCGCACTGCCCAAGGACGGATCTGGATTTCCGCGGTACCACCTTGATTGGCCGCCGGTTGTCTGCCCGGCGAACCCTCTTTTGCCCGATGTCGCGCGGGCACGCGGCTCCCCTACTCAGCCAGTCCGCCCGATGGAGATCCTCCACGCGGCGCCTGCCCTGCGAGCACCGGGACACAAGTCCGGCGCACGCGGCAACACGGCCGTTCAAGTCGCAGCTCGGGAGTGAACTCGCACCTCCACACCGCAGGCGGGCTCGCAGCCGGTGACCCACCCTCTCTCATGCGACGTGGCGCTGAGGTGCAACCTCTCCGTCAACGCAGTGGTCATGATGATAGCACAACGGCACCGTGCTCGGGTGCACCACGCTCGGCCTACTCGGCCACGCCCCAGGCGTCTGGCCGTGCCCCCCAAACACTCGGCCACGCCCCCAAACACCCGTCTATTCCCCAAGCCCTTAACTGTGCTTCCAAACGCTTGGCCACATCCCAGGCCCAAACGCTTGGCCATATCCCAGGTGCTCGACTACGCCCCCAGGCACCCAAACACATCCCAACGTGCCCAGCTGCATCCTAGGCACCCGGCCACATCTCAAAGCGCTCGGCAGCCTCCGAGCACCGCGGAGCAAAGCCAACTCCCCGAACGGCGGCGCGTAGCATGGCGCGAGGTGGGTACACTAGAACTCAGCCAAAATGACCGGCCGCTCGTAAACGATCGAGCGCCATGACCTCGCAAGGAGGGCCCATGACCACTTCCAACCCCGACGACCTCACCAGCCGCCTGCGCGCGCTCGAAGGCAAGCTCTGGACACGCGAATACCTCATGAAGATCGCCGAGTTCGACGGCGCGACCATCGCTCCCGAAAACGGCGCGGCCGCCCGCGGCGACGCCATGGGCGCGCTTGCTGGTGAGCACCACGAGCTGCTCACCAGCAGCGACGCGTGCGCGCTCGTGTCCGAGCTCGAAGCCGCCGTTGCAGCGGGCGAGCTCACCGATCCCCAGGCCATGGCGGAGGTGCGCACCCTCGCCCGCGACCAGCGCGAAGCCCGCGCGCTACCCACCGAGGAGGTCGAGGCGTGGAGTCGCCTGATCTGCGAGGCCGACGCCGTGTGGCACAAGGCGAAGAACGCCAACGACTGGGCGAGCTTTGAGCCGTACGTCGACCGCATCGTCGAAACCCTCAAGCGCCACGCCGGCTATGTGGACCCCACACGCGACCCCTACGACGTGTGGCTCGACCAGTACGAGCGCGGCATGAACGCCCGCGCCTACGACCAGTTCTTCGACGCTGTGCGCCAGACCGTTGTGCCGCTCGTCCACGCGATCGGCGAGCGAGGCACGCAGCCCGAGGCGCCGTTCCTCACCGCGCACGTGCCCGACGCGGTGCAGCGCGCGATGTCCTTCGACCTCATGAAGCTCGTGGGCCTCGACTTGGCGGACACCTGCCTCGCCTTTACCGAGCACCCCTTCTCCGAGGGCTTTGCCGTGGGTGACGCGCGCGTTACCACCCACATCTACGAGGACAACCTGCTCTCCAACGTGTACTCCGTAATCCACGAGGCGGGCCATGCGTCCTACGAGCTGGGCGTCAACCCCGCGTACGCGCGCACCTGCCTGGAAGGCGGCACGTCGCTGGGCATCCACGAGAGCCAGAGCCGCTTCTTTGAGAATACGGCGGGCCGCAGCCGCGCGTTCATGACGCCGCTGCTCGCCTTGCTGCGCCGCTACGTCCCCGAAGTCTACGGCACCGTGAGCGAGGACGAGCTGTACCGCGCCGTCAACATCGCGCAGCCCTCGCTCGTGCGCACCGAGGCCGACGAGCTCACGTACCCGCTCCACATCATGATCCGCTACGACATCGAGCGTTTGCTGTTCGCCGGCGAGGCAACCGCCAAGGACATCCCCGCGCTGTGGGCCCAAAAGACCCGCGAGTACCTGGGGCTCGACGTGCCCAACGACACCTTGGGCTGCCTGCAGGACACGCACTGGAGCGGTGGCAGCTTTGGCTACTTCCCCACGTATGCGCTGGGCTCCGCCTACGACGCGCAGTACGTTCCCGCCATGGAGCGCGCGGGCGTGGACCTCGACGCCGCCTGCGCCGCGGGCGACCTTGCCCCCGTGCGTGCATGGCTGCGCGAGAACATCTGGCAGTGGGGCCGCGGCAAGGACGCCGGCGAGCTTGTCGAGGCCGCCTGCGGCGCGCCGTTCGACGCCACGTTCTACTGCGATTACCTGGCCAAGAAGTTCGGCGAGCTCTACCAGCTGTAACGGCGCGCGAGAAGCTGCGACGCCGCATGAGCCCAAAGCCTTGACGGCCCGCGCCGAACACGGCGGTTTGCGCCTGACGCAGCGGTTTGTATCGGGCACAGCGGTTTGCGCCGGGAAAAGCGGTTTGCGCGAGCGCTTCATATCGGACAACAACCGCGCCGCCGCTTTTCCCATGCTGCCGCCTTCCCCGTGCCGACGCCCTTCCAGCAAGCATCGCGTGCACCATATCGCGTGCACCAAAAGAGGCGCCGTTCGATCCCTCAAGCGATCGAACGGCGCCTCTTTGTCTCCCCACCAAACGTTAATCCGCAAATGCGCGGATAATACTCGGCCCCTCGAAGTAGCCCGAAAACCCGCAACCCATCTACCTGCTGTTTTTTCTGCAGCTATGATGCCGCTACTCAACCCGGTCGTTATTTATCCGCGCATTTGCGAATTTGCACAACAGAAATGACCGCTGCGTCGCGGAAAACGCTTCGAGAGGCACCCCCACCGCAAAAAACGCTTCGAACGGTGCCCTGCACGACAAGAGAATGCCCAAAGCGGCGCCCATGCCGCAGGAAAAACGCCAGCGGCGGCTCGCTAACATGCGAAAAGCGTTGCGCAGCGTGCTGCGCAACGCCTGCCATCTGCGCAGCATGCGCCAAATACGCGGATCCCATTATCTGTGCAGTGCCGCGCGCACCATCTGCGCAGCACATGTCATCTGCACCGTGCACGCTACCGAGACGATCGCGCCAGCGGCCGCGCTGAGCCGCGTTGCATGCGCCACCTGCGCAGCGCACGTTACACCGTAAGGAACACCATCACGATGATGCAGGCAAAACCGATAAGGTCAGTAGGGGCAAACACCGTGCCAAGCATCAACGCGCTCGTGACCGTGGCCGAAACCGGCTCGACCGTGCCGATCAGGCTCGCGCGCACGCTGCCGATGTCCTTAACGCCCTGCATATAAAGCGCATACGCAAGGCACGACCCAACAAAGATAAGCACGATAAGCGCCTGCCAACCCGCGGCGTCGAGCGCCGGAACGTTGTTCCACGGCTGCACCACCAGCGAGGTCACCATGCCCGACGAGAACATCGCCGTGCCCGTCACGATCGATGAACCGTACTTGGGCAGAATGCGGCCAGGGATGATTGTCATGCACGCCGCACCAAAAGCAGCGATAAGTCCCACGACCAGGCCCTCGAAAGGAATCGCCAGGCGCGTGGGGTCCCCGCCCGTCGCAATGAGAAACGTTCCGCCAAAAGCCAGCACCACACCCGCGACCTCGCGCCGGCGCGGGGCCCGGTGCTGACGCACGCAGCTGAACGCCATGATGATTACCAGTTGCAAGCACTGCAAGACAGTCGCGGTCCCCGCATTGGTAAGCCGGACCGCCAACAGGTAAAACAGCTGATTTAAAAACACGCCCAGCACCGCCATGGCGGCCAGCGTGGCAAGGTCGCGCGGGGTTGTGAGCAGGCGCTTGAGACGCGCGCGATCGAACAACAGCACAACGACCATAAAGACGGCTCCGGCCCCAAGCTGGCGAACGGCCATCAGCCACATGGTGTCAATCTGGTAATTGGCAAACAAGAAGCTCGCCGACGTGCCGGAAAAGCCCCAGAACGATCCACCCAGCAACGTCGCGATAACGCCAATCAGGGCTTGGCGTGATGCCTTGTTATTGAGTCGCTCGCGCATCGAACGGCGCGCAGCGCGCGAGGCGGCATCGGAATCCGCGCCGGGCTTGATGGACGACGCCAGACCCATACGCTCGCGCGCGTCGCTCGCGCGCTCGGTGTCCGCCACCCTGCACGCGTTCTGGCCTGCGGCCGTATGTTCACAAGATTCCGGACGCCCGTTTTCCATGCACTTCCCCATCGATTCGATATCCCCTGACAGTATTCCTCGACAACCTTACCGCATGCCCCGCTACCGCCTACGAACAAAACGCAACTTTGGGCAACGCCTACGTAGGGCACGCCCGGGCAAATCGCACGCCGTGCACGAGCGCCTCCACGCAAACCACATGCCGCGTGCGACGCGGCATGCGGCAGACGGCCCGCACGGCGCGGCACGGCAGGTGGCGGCAAAAGGGCGCGTAGCGATGCCACGCGACGAGTGGGTATACTGGGCGAAGCAATCGACCTTCATAAAGGAGCTTTTATGTCCAACACCACCACATCGGATCAGATGTCCCCTCAAAACAGGGCTACGCGCACAAACGAAGTCCAGACCATAGCATGCGAGGGCGCAGCTCCCTCCCCCACGCGCGAACAAGTGCCCGCAAACGCGGGCACAACCCAACCCCCTGCATGCGAACATGCAGCGCAGGCCCCTGTGCACGCGCCCGAGGTGCAGTCCTCCCCTCGAGACCAGGCCACGAATCAAAGCGACATGCAGGCTCATGCGAGCTCAACTGAGACACAGACCCTCGCCAACCCAAGCGAAGACCAGGCCTCCGCACGCGCGCGCGCCGCGCGGCTCCTCTCCCCCGGCACCAACCTCGCGGGATTCACCGTCACGTCGTGCAAGCCCCTGGCCGAATTCGACGCCGACGCCTACGTGCTGCACCACACCACCTCCGGCGCGCGCCTGCTCTACCTCGCCTGCGAGGACGAGAACAAGGCGTTCTCCATCGCCTTCAAAACGCCCCCGACCAACGACACCGGCGTGTTCCACATCCTCGAGCACTCCGTTTTGTGCGGGTCGGCCAAGTTCCCCGTGAAGGAGCCCTTCGTCGACCTCATCAAGAGCTCCATGCAAACGTTCCTCAACGCCATGACGTACCCGGACAAGACGGTATACCCGGTGGCGAGCACCAACGAACAGGACCTGCTCAACCTCATGGACGTCTATATGGACGCCGTGCTCAACCCGGCCATCTACACCAAGCCATCCATCTTTGAGCAGGAGGGCTGGCACTACGAGCTCGACGTCGAACCGGGCCAGCAGCTCGCCGAGGGCACCCTGCGCTACAACGGCGTGGTGTTCAACGAGATGAAGGGCGCGCTCTCCGATCCCATGAGTGTGCTTGACGACGCGGTGAACCGCGCGCTGTTCCCCACGACTGCCTACGCCCGCGAGTCGGGCGGCGACCCGCGCGCCATCCCGCAGCTCACCTACGGCGAGTTCCTCGACACGCACGCGCGCCACTACAACCTGGCGAACAGCTACATCGTCCTGTACGGAGACATGCACATCGAGCGCGAGCTGGCGTTTTTGGACGAGCGCTACCTGGCCGACGAGCCGCGATTGCGCGACGAGGCCGCCCGCGTCCAAGCGCTGCAGGCCACCGCGGTGGGCGCCCCCAACCCGCTCACGCTCCAGAAGCCCGTCACGTGCGACTACGAGCGCGTGGAAATGGCCACCACCCCGGACAACGCCCTGGTGGGTATGGCCTACGTACTGGGCGACGCCGCGGACCGCAAGCGCCTCATCGCCGCGAACATCATGTTCGACGCCCTGCTCGGCAGCAACGAGGCGCCGGTAAAGAAGGCCGTCCTCGCCGCTGGCCTGGGCGGCAACGTGGTGAGCTACACCTCCGGCGACCAGCTGCAGCCGCACACGCTCATCATCCTGCAAAACGCCCAGCCGGACGCCGCGCGCGAGTTCCGTCGCGTGATCGAGGACGAGTGCCGTCGCCTAGCAGAAGAGGGCATCCCCCGCGACCGCCTGGCCGCCGTGTTTGCCAGCGAGGAGTTCGACCTGCGCCAGCGCGACTTCGGCATCGCCGACGGCGTGGCAATCGCCTGTGACGCGCTCGGCACGTGGCTCTACGAGGACACCGACGAAGCCGCCACACGCGCGCTGGAGTACGGCTCCGTGTACGACGAGCTCAAGCAGGCCTTGGACACCACGTTCTTTGAGGACCTGCTGCGCGAGATCGTGCTCGAGAGCAATCATCGCGCCCTCGTGGAGCTCGTCCCCATGGCAAACGACGCGCAGGCCGCACGCGAGGAGGAAGCCGAGCTCGCCGCCACAAAGGCAGCGCTCAGCGAGGCGGAGCTCCAGCGCATCGTGGACGACGTCGCGCTCCTGCGCGAGCGCCAGGAGGCCGAGGACACGCCCGAGGCCAAGGCGACCCTGCCGCGCCTGCACGTGAGCGACATCGGGGCCGCGCGCCCCGAACCCCAGCTCACCGTCAACAAGCAGACGCCTATCCCCTGCCTGCGCCATAACCTGCCCACGCACCAGCTCGCCTACGCGCTCACGTACTTCGACCTCTCGCACCTCGCCTTTGCCGAGCTGCCGTACGTAACGATCCTCACGCGCCTTATGCAGCAGCTCGCCACCGAGGACATGAGCGCCGGCGAACTCGACAGCTACATCGGCGCCAACCTGGGCTTCCTCTCCTTTACCACCGAGGTCGCCACGCAGCCCAACTGGAAGCTCGCGTGCCCGCGGCTGCTCGTCTCGGCCGGCGCCCTCTCCGAAAAGATGGACGAACTCGCGCGTATCCCGCGCGAGGTGTGGTCCCAAACCGTCTTTGAGGACACCGACCGCATGCGCGACGTGCTCACGCAGATGCGCATCGGCATGGAGCAGGACTTCCTCATGAACGGCCACAACGCCGCCATGGCACGCGCCCTGTCCTACGTGTCCCCCGCCGCCGTGCTCACCCAGCAGCTCTCGGGCGTGGACTTCTACCTGTTCCTGCGCGAGCTGCTCGAGCACTTCGACGAGCGCAAGGACGAGCTGTGCCGGATCCTACGCGACCTGCGCGACCGCATCTTCACCTCGACCGGCGTCGTCGCGAGCTTCACCGGCTCCGACGAGGACTTCCAGCGCTACTGGACCGCGGCGGGCGACCTGGGCCTCGCGCCGCGCACGGCGCCCGCCAAGGAGCTCTACGTGCCCTGGCCCGCAGACAAGCACGAGGCCTTCGTGATTCCCAGCGACGTGAGCTACCTGGCGCTCGCCACCGACCCGCGCGCGCTCGACATCGAGACGAACGGCGTGTGGAGCGTCGCCGCCAACGCGCTCTCCTACGACTACCTGTGGAACGAGATCCGCGTGAAGGGCGGCGCCTACGGCTGCGGGTTCCGCGCGGACGGCAAGCGCCAGGCGGGCTTTTACACGTACCGCGACCCCGAGATCGACGCCTCCCTGGCCCGCATCAAGGCGGCAGGCGCATGGCTCGAGCGCTTCGAGCCCGATGCTGACGCCTTTGAGGGCTTTATCGTGAGCTGCGTCTCGGGCATGGACGCGCCGCTCAAGCCCCACGCGCTCACCAAGCGCCGCAACGCCGAGTACTTCTGCAAGATGGATGCAGGCGAGCGCGAGCGCCGGCGCGCAGAGATCCTGGCCGCCACACCGGAGCAGCTGCGCGCCCTGGGCACCGAAGTCACCCGCGTTGCGCAGGAGGCGCCCGCCTGCGTGTTCGCCAGCCGCGACGCCATCGAGGCGAGCGATGCCGAGTGGAACATCGTGGAGCTCATGGGGGCGAGCGCCGAAGACGCCGAGGGCTTCGAGGCGTAACAACAGCCATGGACGCCGAGCACATCCTCCACACCATCGAGCCGGTCTTTGACGGCAGGTCGCGCGTGCTGGTGCTCGGCACCATGCCGTCGCCGCGCTCGCGTGAGGTCGGGTTTTACTACGGCCACCCGCAAAACCGCTTTTGGCGCGTGATGGAGCGCCTGTACGGCCTTGAGGAGGGGTCGCTTGCGAGCGACCCCTCGGCGGCCGACCCCCATGCCGCGCGCCGCGCGTTTTTGCTCCGGTACCGCATCGCCCTGTGGGACGTCCTGGCCGCCTGCGACATTGCGGGTGCGTCCGACGCGAGCATCGCGAACCCCGTGCCCAACGACCTCGCGCGCATCCTCGATGTGGCACCCATCCACACGGTATGCACCACCGGCGGCAGGGCTGCCCAGTTGTGCCGCCGGTTCAACGGCAAAGCACTCGCGCAACGGGGAATCAAGCTCGTCGAACTGCCGTCCACGAGCCCGGCAAACGCCCGCATGCGCCTGGACGACCTGGTTTTGGCGTATCGCGCGGCGAACGTGTTCGCAGATTAGCCGCCGTCCGCACCTAGCGCTAGAATGAACAGACGAACCATCGAGAGGACGCGCCATGGCACCTGCACAACGAACGAAGACGCCAGCCACCACCACAAAGAGCACCGCCCACGAGCCAAGCAAAGCTCAGCAGGCGATTCTTGATAAAAAGGCCGATGTGCGCCGGGCCATCATCGAGGCCCGTCAGGAGCTCCGGCCCGGAGCGCGCTCGACCAAATCGCGCGAGATCTGCAACCAACTCATCGAGCAGCTGCGCGCCAGCGGCATCAAGGGCAAGAACGGCCAGCCGCCCACGCTCGCCGTGTACGCCGCCCTGCGCTATGAGGTCGACCTCGACCGGTTTATCCGCGGGGCGTACGCCTATGGCTACCGCATCGTGTTTCCCTGCATGATCCCCAACGCCGCGCAGGGCGCTATGTGCATGCGCTCGGTCTCGTGCAACAACTACCTGGGTGGCAACGTGCCGTTTATCGTGGACCCGCGCAAGCCGTGGGGCCCCGCCGTCACCGAGGAGCACCAGACGCTCACGAGCACGCGCGCCGGCGCCACGCGCCGCTTTATCCCCTCGCGCGTCAAGGGCAGCGTCCCGCCCAAAGACGACACGCGCTTCCCCGTGGTGCCGCCCTCGGAGATCGACTTGGTCATCGTGCCCGCCGTCGCCTTTGACGCCCAGGGCAATCGCTTGGGCTACGGCCTTGGAACGTACGACCGTTACCTGCCCCAGCTACGCGAGGACTGCATGCTGCTCGGCGTTGCGTTTGCCGAGCAGGAAGTCGAGCTCGTGCCCTGCGACGAGCACGACCGCGCGATCCCCCAGTTCATCACCGCGTAACGACTTCATCGCGCATGCAGATACGACCCCAAGGACCATGGGCGTCCTTGGGGTCGTTTCGTTACGGTATGGAAAACGCGGGGTCCGCGATGTCAACAACCTATCGGCACACAACAGCTAGCGCTTCTTCCATTTGTCCGGGACATGCACATCGATGCGACCGCCCCGCGCAAAAAAGATAATGGCCAGCACGATGAACACACCGGGCAGCAACTTGAGGGCACCCGTCACCACAATTCCCAGCAGCGACAACACCAACGAGATAACGGCGGCAATAACGAGCAGCGCGGCGATGATATACAGGATCGACATGGCTTTCCTCCCAGATCGTTTTCCCCACTATACCCGCGCATGCCCCTTCGGGCTCGCGCATCGCCGCGTTTTCTCACCGTGTTTCACCCGGAGCGCGCAGGACCGATGCGCCGCGTCGCGCACACACAGGAACGCTTGCTCGTAACCCCCTACACGTCCCGCGGGCCTCGGGGCGTGCTCCGCCGCGCGGCGGGCATCTGCACCCGCGTGCTCACCACGGCGGCAACCCCGGCAATCAACATGCCCACGTCCAACGCGGTCTCGATAATCTCAAGCATGGCACACCTCCCAAGCTGCCCGGCACGCGCATCGGCGCGCACCGGGCCCGCACACCCTTACTGCGCGTGGCGCAGGCGGATCGAATCCTGCACGATGCCCTTGCTCATAACGTACGTCACCGCAAAGTAGCCACCGTAGCACAGCATGAAGATGGCACAGGTCACACCCACGGTGCCGCCAATGGACATGCCGCCAAAGAGCGCCACCACGTCAATGACCACCCGCAGGGCAACAAGCGAGTGCGCCACACCCATGAGCAGCGGGAACACAAAGAAGATCGTCTGCTGCACCAGGACCGAGCGCATGATCTCGCGGCGGGACGTGCCCAGCTCGGACAAGATCCGGCAGTTCTTACCAGAATCCGACACACCGGAGAGCTGCTGGATGGTGAGAATCGCCGCGCATGCGACCACCAGCACAAAGCCGATGTAAATGGCCAGGTAGCTGATCAGGCCGTTCATGGAATTCGTAGACTCGTAGCTCTGGGCACGCGTGGCCTCCATGCCCCAAATCGCGCTTTCGGACCCGTCTGCGTTCAGGATCTTATCCCACGAGCGGTCCTGACGTACGTAGCCCTCTGTCTCGTCGTACGTGAGGCCCTCGCGATAATCGCCCAAGAAGTAGCTCGCGTACAGCGGCAGGCCACTTGCATCCACCAGCTCGTCCGGCACGACGATTGTGCCCGAATTGCTGCCCATCGAGGAGTTGAAGAAGGAGCTCGCGGCCTCGTCCACATGGTCAGCGACGGGCCGAAGCGTGCGTCCGCCAAGCTCGACCTCCACGCCCTCGCGCATGTCGGCGTTGTAGATCTTGTTCACCGACTCGCCCATGTCGCTCGTGATGAGGTAGCCATCATCACCCAGGTCGACGTGCTCCTTACCACGGAAGTCGAGATAGCGGTTGTAGTCGCTCTCCTTCATGACCATCAGGCCCATCATGCTCGCGTTACTCGAGTTCGTACCTTTGGGCATAGGCATGTCCACCGCAGCGGCAAGATCATTCAGGCTCACCAACGGTAACTCGGTGCCTATCGGTCGCGAGTCGTAGGTTTCCATCTGAACGTGGCTGCCCAAGATGCCCGCAAGGTCGAAGGGGCGCTCCTCGGATGTGCCCTTATCGATGACGTTGCTCTGGCTCAGCTCCATGATGTCCACGGGCTCGGTCGCAAGCCTCATGGGTACGTCGCCCGTGTATGTCGGGTCGTTCACCACATTCTCGCCAAGGTACATAACCACGCGCGAGTAATCGGCGATCGTGCTGCGCTCCACACTCGTGTTCATCACGCTGGCAATGGACATGCCGCCCGTCACGCTCGTAATGGCTAGAAACAAAATCATCGAGATGATGGCCATGGAAAAGCTCACCGTGTTCACCTTTGCGGACAGCTGGCGCACGGTGAACATGTTGAGCCCGTGCCAATACAGGCTGCGCGCGCCCTGAAGCGCCTTGAGCAGGAATCCCGACAGGCCGAAGAAGAATAGGATCGTGCCCGCAACCACGATGCCCGTGGTAAGCATGAATTGGTTCATGGCGGCATCGATCTCGCTTGGCGCGCTGTCGACAGGCAGGCCGTCACGCAGCAGCCGGAAATACGCGATGCCGATGAGCGCGGTGCCCAAGATGAAAATCGCCGCGGACACGATCGGGTTGCGCGTCTTGATGGCCTCGTTCTTGCGACCGGCGCTCATGAGGTCGATGATCTTGGCGCGGCGCACCACGCCCAGGTTGAACACGAGCGTCACCAAGAAGATGGCGACGAGGCACCCCACCGTGGTGAAGAAGGCCTGCGGCGAGAAGAAGAAGTGGAAGTCGCGGATCTGCGTCTTGAACAGCGACGCCGTAAAGAACGTCATGATCTGGGAGAACCCCACGCCCAGCACGATGCCGAGCGCCAGCGCGCCGCCGGAGACGATCGCCGTCTCCATGGCCATCACGCGCGAAACCTGGCCTCGACTCATGCCGAGCACCTGGTACAGGCCGAATTCCTTTTTGCGCCGCTTCATGATGAAGTTGTTGGCATAGACCATCAAAAAGCCCATGACCACGGCGAGGAACACCGTGAGGCCGAGCATGATGCTCCCGAGCAGCTCGGGCATGCCCTCTTCCTCAAGCACCAGGTCGGCCTGGACCGAGATGGTGTTGAACGCGTAGAACACCGTGACGGCAAGCGTGAGCGTGAGCAGGTAGACGAGGTAATCCTTGCCCGCGCGGCGCACGTTGCCCCAAGCGAGCTTACAGAGCATCGGAGCCCTCCCCACCCATCATGGCCACAACCTCCATGATGCGGTCAAAGAACGCACGGCGGTCACTGTCGCCGCGGCGAAGCTCCGTGAAGATGCGGCCATCGCGGATGAAGAGCACGCGGTTGGTGTAGCTCGCGGCAAAGCTGTCGTGCGTGACCATGAGAACGGTGGCCTGGTACTGGCGGTTCATGGCCTCGAGGCTCTCGAGCAGCAGACGGGCGTTCTTGGAGTCGAGCGCGCCCGTGGGCTCGTCGGCCAGGATGACGGCAGGATCGGTCACGAGGGCGCGCGCCGCGGCGACGCGCTGCTGCTGGCCGCCGGACATCTGGTACGGATACTTGTCCAGCACGCCGGCGATGTTCAGGCGCTGCGCCACCTGCTCCACGCGCGCGAGCGTCTCCTTGGCGGGCGTGCGGGCGATGGTGAGGGGCAGCGCGATGTTCTCGCGGGCGGTCAGGGTATCGAGCAGGTTCGAATCCTGGAAGATGAACCCCAGCTGCTCGCGGCGGAAGCGCGTGAGCTTGTCCGACTTTAAGCGCGTGACGTCCGCGCCGTTGATGACCACGCTGCCGCTCGTCACGGCGTCGATGGTCGAAACGCAGTTGAGCAGCGTGGACTTGCCGGAGCCCGAGGCGCCCATGATGCCCACGAACTCGCCCTTGTTCACCGTAAACGACACATCGGCAAGCGCACGGGTGACGTTGTTGCGGCTGCCGTACACCTTCTCGACGTGACTCACCTCAAGAACGGGGGCTCCTTGTACTCCATATGACATGTGGCTCATTCCTTTCGTCGCCATTCTCATCAAACTCCCTACGGGTTGGCGGGGTGCCAAACGTGGCCGCGCGGCCTCAACGCCGCGCCCCTTGCCGGCAGCCCTAGCGGCTCACCAGCGCCAACAGCGCGAGCATGCCCGAGGCCATGTGCGCCATCACGCACAGCCACACGGTCATCTCGACCTGGCTCATGCTCGCCTGAACAGGAGCGCAATCGCCCTGAACCATGCTACCGTCCATCTTCAGCATCGCTTCCTTCATCGTATGCTTCCCTTCTTGTCAGGTTGTCCACGAGGCGCGCGGCCGAGTCGCCTGCCGCGCCTGGTCCCGGCCGCCTTTTGCTTGGCGCGCACGCGTGCGACGGCGCGACTGTGGACGCAGGCTCTCATGCCCCGTGAACAACTCGTGTTCTTCGACCCCTATACTCGCAGGAGCCCCCATGCACAACCATCGATTTGGCTTACAGAAGAGTTGCATTCGTGTAAGGTTGCTTGTGAAAAACAAAACGCCCGCCGCCCGATTTGTCCGGGCAAGTGATTCCGAGAGGGGGTCCCATGAAAACCGTTCACGTTGCCGCGGGCATCATCCAACGCAATGGCGGAGAGGTCCTTGCAGTTCAGCGTGGGTACGGGGACATGGACGGCCTGTGGGAATTCCCGGGCGGAAAGGTGGAGAACGGCGAGACCCCGGCGCAGGCATGCGAGCGCGAGCTCCTCGAGGAGCTGCAGGTTCGCGTTACCGGGCTGCAGGACTTCTACACGCTTGAGTACGACTACCCCAGCTTTCACCTTTCCATGAACTGCTTTTTCTGCCGTCTTGCCGAGGGCGAGGGCGAGCCGCAGCGAAGCGACCGTCAGCGCGAGCTGCGCTGGGTCCCCAAGCAATCGCTCGCGACGCTCGAATGGATGCCGGCCGATATCGAGCTGGTCGAGCTCCTCGAGGCGCTTGGCGCCGAGGAGGCCGCGGAGAGGGCCTCGGCCATAGAGCCCTCCGTCGATGAGCCCTCGGCCGCGCGATCCTTTGCCGAGAGAGCCTCCGCTGACAATCCGGCCGCCACCACGTTCCCCACCAAGGAGCCCTCCACCGGCAAGCCAAACGCGGGCGCGCCCTCCACCAACGCGCCCCGCGCGCCAAAGAACCCGCGCAAGAAGCGCTCCCGCAAAAAGCCCGACCTGCTCGACGGCGTCGACACGTCCTCCCTCTCGACCGCCGAGACCGCCCTGGTGCGAAGGCGAGCCGCGGTGCGCAAGTCCATGCAGGGCAACAAGCGGCGCGATACCAAACCCGAGCTGCTTGTGCGCCAGCGCCTGCGTGCGGCGGAGCTCACGGGGTACCGCCTCGACTGGGCCAAGGCGCCCGGGCGCCCTGACATTGCCTTTCCCGGCCGCAAGGTCGCGATCTTTGTCAACGGGTGCTACTGGCATCGCTGCCCCCATTGCAGCCCCAGCGTGCCGCGAAAAAACGTCGAGTTTTGGGAGGCGAAGTTCCGCCGCAACGTCGAGCGCGACAAGCGCGCCCTCGCCGAACTCGAAGAGCTCGGCTGGCTTGCAATCACCATTTGGGAATGCGAGCTCAGGCGCGACCGCATCGACGAAACCATGGAGCGCGTCATCGAACAAGTGCGAAGCGCGGGCAAGCAGCCTGACAGCACGGCGCGCCCGTCCGCGCACCGCGAGCCGCGCCCACACCATGAGCCCTAAGGAGCCGCCATCATGCACATGGGAATGTTTCAAGCCGAGGAGTTCGGCGACCTGCAACGCCTGGTGGACGGCCTGTTCACCGGCCGCCAAACCATCGACCGCCTCGACCTCATCGTGCAGGCGGAGATCTTAGACCTCGCGCCCGACCTGCTCGAGATCGTGAACCTGGTGCCCCCGGGAGCCTACGACCGCACGCGCCTGTGCGACCAGATCAACTCCGCGCTGGCGGCCCACGGCTGGGGCGCCACGTACGGGACAGTCGAGTAGCGCGCCCGCGCTACGGCGTTCAGCCTAGCGCGTCCAAACCGTCTCGCCCTCCTTGATGGTCTCCAGGACCTCGATGTCGCAGATCTTCATCGGGTCGACCGTGAGCGGATTGGCGTCGAGCACCGCGAGGTCGGCGAGCTTACCCGGCTCGAGGGTGCCCTTGCGGTCCTCCTCAAAGTACTCGTAGGCGGCGTTGATGGTGATGCCGCGCATCGCGTTGAACGCGTCGATGCGCTGGCTTCGATCAAGCTGCACGCCACCCTTTGTCACGCGATTCACCGCGCACCACACACCGCGCAGCAAGTCGCAGGGGATGATGGGCGTGTCGGTGTGGAAGTTGAACACCAGGCCCATGTCCATGGCGTCGTGCGCCGCGGAGATGCGCGGGCCGCGCTCGGGGCCAAAGTTGCGCTGGTGCACGTCGCCCCAGAACCAGATATGCGATGCGAAGATAGACGGGATCATCTTGAGCTGCGCCATCTTCTCGTACTGATCGCGGCGCGCGGTCTGGCAGTGGATCATGACCGGGCGCAGGTTCATCTTGTTGGGGTTGTTCGAATCGGCCAGCGCGCGCTCGTAGCAGCGCAGAAGCTGATCGGCCGCGGCATCGCCGTTGCAGTGCGTGAGAATCTGGTGGTTCGTGTCGATAGCCGCCCTGCAGTTCGCATACACGGCCTCGTCATCCATGGCCGGATAGGCGCAATAGGCGGGGTCGTCGCCCTCGGACACAACTTCATACGGCTTGCTCATCCACGCGGTGCGCCCCTGCGGGGAGCCGTCGAGCACCTGCTTGTGCCCGCCAAAGCGCACGTGGTGATGATACGTACGGCCGTCGTAGGACGCGTGTTTGTCGATGATCTCCTGCGCGGTGCCGCCAAAGCCGTCCATCGGGTAGGACACCACGTCGAGCTTGATGCGATCCGCCTCGGCGAGCGAGATCAGCGCATCGGTAAAGGGGTCCATCGTGGCGCCATCCTGGCAGGTGGTCACGCCGTGGGAAAAGTACAGGTCCTGCATGTCGTCCACGATCGCAAAGTAATCGACGTGTTCACGCGGCTCAATGACCTTGTCTTCGAGAATGGCGATCGCGGGCAGCTCCTCCCAGGGGCCGGACGGGGTTCCGTCGGCCTCGCGCAGGAACTTGCCGCCATCGGGGTCGGCAAAGGAGGCGTCCACGCCGGCGAGCTCGAGTGCACGGGTGTTGGCGGCGCCCACGTGGCCCGAGGCGTGGTTCACAATGATCGGGATCTCGCGCGACACCTCGTCCAGCTCCTGGCGGGACGGATGACGTCCCTCCGCAAAGGCGTTGTGATCGTAGCCGTTGCCCTGCACCACGCCCTCGGCGGTGACGCCGCGCTTCTCGATGAAATCGCGCAGGCGCTGCTGCACCTCGGCGATGGAGGCCGCGCCCGTCAGGTCGGCGTTCGTGAAGTTCTGCGCGGTCATCATGAAGTGGCTGTGCGGGTCGATGAAACCCGGGGTGACGGTCTTGCCGCCCATGTCGACCTCCTCGGCTCCGGCGTACCGGGCGCGAGCGCGGTCGAGGTCGCCGGTGAAGGCGATGGTGCCCTCGTCATCGATCACGAGCGCCTCAAAGTGGGCGTCCTCGTAGGTCATCGGCACAAAATCGGCGTTGAGCAAAAGCTTCATGCCAGTTCCTTTCTCCCCCGGCGCCTCGCGGGCATGCCGGCGATGGGTCTGACACACGGGACGGCGGTCGCGTCGGCGATGGCGCCTGACGCACGAGACGGCGGTCGTGTCGGCGATGGCGCCTAACGCACGAGACGGCGGGCGCGCCCCTTTAGGCAGACCTGCGTGCGGGCTTTTTCTTGCACACGATACTCATGTAGATCATGCCGACCACGGCGGAGGCCACCGAGGCGAGTAGGATCGCGGCCTTGGCGGCGAGCTTCTCGAACGGCTCGGCGGGGAACGCCAAACCCGAGATGAGGATCGACATGGTAAAGCCGATACCGCCCAAAATGCCAACGCCCGCGATATGTTTCCAGCTCACGCGGCGCGGCAGCTCGCAGATGCCGAACTTGACCATGAGGAGCGTCATACCCGCGATGCCGATGGGCTTACCGAGCACCATGCCAAAATACGTGCCCAAGGCTACCGGGTCGAGCGCTAGCGCCATAGGATCCACGCCCACCAGGCGCACCTGCGCGTTGACGAACGCGAAGATCGGCAGGATGACAAAGTTCACCGGCGTGGAGATCATGCGCTCCAGTCGCATGAGCGGCGGGGTGATGCGGTGCATTACCCGCTCGGCGCCCAGCGTGGCGTGCGTAAAGTCGTGCTGGCCGAGGATGTGCGCATCATCGTCGTAGCGGTCGACCATGTCGGGCATGTAGTCGCGCAGCCACTCCGCGAGGTGGTTCAGGCGGACGCCCGAACGCGAGGGAATCGTAAAGGCGAGGATGACGCCGGCGAGCGTGGCGTGCACGCCCGACTGGTACAGGCAAAACCACAGGACGAGACCGCCCACCACATAGGGGCGAAGACGGAAGTGCTGCGTCTTGTTGAGCATGAAGAGAACCGCCGTCACCAGCGCGGCGCACACGAGCCACTCGATACGCGGCGTCTGGCCGTAGAAGATGGCGATCGCGGCGATGGAGATGAGGTCGTCGGCAATGGCGAGCGTGGAAAAGAACACGCGGACGCCCGTGGGAACGCGGTTGCCCAGCAGCGAGAGGACACCGAGCGCGAAGGCGATGTCGGTCGCCATGGGGATGGCCCAGCCGTTCAGCGCGCCGCCCTTGTTGAGGAAGGCATAGATGCTCGCGGGAACGACCACGCCGCCCACCGCGGCGAGCATGGGCAGCAGCGCCTGACGCGGCCGGCGCAGCTCGCCCACGGTCATCTCGTACTTGAGTTCGATGCCCACGAGCAGGAAGAAGATCGCCATAAGAAAGTCGTTCACGAACAGCTCGACCGACATGGAGACCGAAAAGCTGCCCACGCCGAACGTGATGGGCTCGAGCAGGAAGTGATGGATCGCCTCGTAGGCGTCCGTGTTGGCGCACACCACCGCCGCGAGCGCAGCGAGCACCATCACCGCCGCCGAGATCGTGCCGTTCCCCGTGACGCGCTCCCACAGGTCGTGGCGCGCGAGGAGCTTGCGCTGCCTCTCGGTAAATAGCTGCTCACGTGCGTCCATGCCGCTCCTTGTCGTGCTCGGGCACCAGCGGCGGCTCCACGTCTTGGCAATGCAGTGCCGCGCGCCTCCGGCGCCCCTCTCTCTGTGTGTCCCGCGCCCATCAAAAACGGCCCACATCGCCTCGGCGATGAGAGCCGCTTAAACGAGCGCTCGGTTGCTTCTATCCTACCCACAGATCTTCCCAAAGAGACATGTGTTCAGCATCGGCTCTAGACCGAATACACATATGGGGCGGCACGGGAAGGCCGGGTGGCGTGAGATGGTGCACCGATACCGCCCCCGGCAATTCCACGCCTGCAATTCGACCACTACGGCAGGCAACCGCACCCGAGCAAAGCCATCTCATCGAGCAAGGCGCAGAAATGCTCAGTCCAAAATTGAGGTCGTTCTCCTAAAACAAGCATCGTTGGCCCTCACGCGTAGGCGGCGACGACGGGGAGCTCCAGCCGTCACCCGATATCGGCGCAGCGTGAGACCATCGGCGTACCGCGCTCGAAAGTTCGGAAGTAACGACCCCGAGACGCAGAACATGCAGGTTATTATGGAGACCGAATCTTCTAACACGCATTCCGAACGTCGCAAACGTGCTCTCGAGGAACCTCAGTACCAGCGGCTTGCACGCACACGGCGTCCGACCTCACCTACATCTGCCCTGATGAGTCAGCGCAATCGCTTGTAAAACGTTTGTTCATCATGCACCTTGCCGACTGGGGACAAATTAACGCCTTTCACCGAAACAGAATAATAAATAAGATTGCATAGACAGCACAGAAATATAATTAATTTGACGTTCGTCGAGATGAGGAGGTCCGATATGAATGTCAAGCGATATGCCGCAGTGGTTGCATCTGTCCTTCTGGCGGCCGGCATCGCGGTTCCCGTCGTAGCTTCTGCTGAAGTTGATGGGTCCTCATATCAAGTGCAGCCAAGGCTTACGACTCCGAAACAAGTCCGCCATCCCGCCGAGGGCGGCGTGTGGACGTACGGCAACTATGGAGACTTCTTTATCCATTCTGACTATGATCATCCAACGGCAAATCATGCCAGTAGCTGTGCCCTCGATGGCCAAAAGAATTCGAGCATTTGCACGGCTCCGGGACATCCTTCTTTGGCAAAGTACCCGTGTCCAATTGACCATCCGTGGACTGTGGATGAGTATTGGTACAAGCTTTGCTAGATCGTCCAAAAAAGGGGGCGGCATAGTCCGCCCCCTTTTTTAGTAAGGGGAGTTGTCGTGAGGAAGCTGGTCGTACGGGTATGCGCCGCTGCGTTTGCGCTCGCAACGCTGCTTTGCTCCGCACAGGTCGTGAAAGGGGTTCAAAATATTGCCCCGTTCGACACCGACATATCATTCAGGATTAATGTTGCTTCGCCTTTGAAACAGAAGGACGATATAGCCAATGAGATTTCGTCAATTGGCCGGGAGCTAGACACTACAATTGTTAAAATATCGCCAGATAAAACGGATTATAAAGTTAAGAGAGACGTCATTGTATTTTCTGGTGGTACGGGGTCAACCGTCGGCCCTATGGTCATTGAAGATGAAGTCCATTGGTTTGATAGGTCGCTCAATGGAAATATCATCGCCATCGATAGAATTGGCGATAGAAGCCTGAACGGCGAGTATATGGCGAGAGAAGTTCCAGGGCTTCGTCAGAAAATAAAGGATTGGGCACAGAGCAACCTGATTGAAGTCGAATGGTCCGATTTATCTTCAGTCGCATCCGATGGGATGATCCTTTCGAACATGATGAGATCATCGACCGGCCTTCTCCTGCCGTCGTGTTTTCTATTGGTTTTGGCCTCGACGGCGAGTTTCTTACAGTCGATTTTTTACCAGCAGAAAATCGAGATTATAAATGGTAAACCGTATACTGTCATAAGGATTGAAAGTGTTCTTGGCTGTCTATTCTCTGTGATGGAAGGCCTATTTATCGGCGCTTTCGCCGGATTGCTTTATTTATCCGTGTCTACACGAAGCATCGAGCGAATAACTGTTCTATTGGGTCTGTGCGGCGAATCGATAGCATTGATATCTGTCATTCTGCTGCTTTCTGTTTCCGTTCTCGCTCTATTGTCGACACCAGGCTTTAGTGAGCTATCAAAGAGAGAGCATCCAAAAGCTCTTAAGATCTTTTCCGGAGTTTTGCAGTTCTTCGGCATCGTGATTGCTTCCATTGCAGTCTCCTATACCTTTTCTGGAATTAATGCAAAAGAAGCAGTTTTACGACAAATGGACTCATTTTCGAAGTTCCCCTCTGCGGTACGCGTTTCGATGCTTGCGGTTCCCGATACGGAGGAATCTCCCGAAAATGAACTCTTCATTGAAGTGGCGGCACGTGCCGAGCATTCGGAAGACGCCATTCTTACCTTGGATGTTAATCAGGCAATAGGAATTACTCAACACGACCTTGGGGATTACGACCATTTTGTTTTAGTAAATGAATCGTTTATCAAGAAGCTTGACATTGGAGTTGGACATAGCGGGTTGGGCGGATCCCTCGTTCCAATTGATAATGACGAGATTCCAAAAATCGCATTGGATCAATTGGGAGTCTGGACGAAAGACGGTAGCATCGCCGGCGAGTTCTATTGTTACAAAGGCGACGGATTGCTGGCTTTTGGTCCGAACGTTGGAAATGGTGGAGAGTCTGTTTTATGCAAGAATCCGATTGTTCTACTTGTTGATGACTTCGAGGAGAAATGGTCTGCCGACAACCTAATAGTACCCCTCATGACAACTGGGAACATCTTCTTCTCGAATTACGAAAAAGCAATTGAACATATTGAAGGGGCTGGAGCCGGAGAATTTGTTGCCTCAGTTGATAATATATTCGAACTGTCGATGAAAACTGCCCAGGACATTGATACCCAAATCAGATCGTTAGTCATTGCCGCCTGCTCTTCCTTTGCCCTTGTTATCGTCATGGGATTTCAAGAAGCTGGAGCCTGGGCGATCAAGCGTGAAAGAACCATCTTCGCCCTCAGGTCAAACGGTGAATCGGCCCTATCGATTGTTTTTGATTGCTTTGGATCATGGCTCATAAGGTCGTTCGCGGCCATAGCGCTTTGCTTCGCTTACGAAACGACGGTTCTTGGTTACGATGCAACAATGCCTTTGCTTTCCGGTGCCGCAGTCATGTTTTGTCTTATTTCTTTTCAGATTGTTTTTCGCTGCTATTTTGCTTGGCGCCAATTTAACCGAACAGTCTCTCGTAGATAGGATGAGCCATGTATCTTAAAGCAAACTCAGTCTCAATGGAGATCAACGGCAGAAAGCTGTTCGATAACATTTCTCTCGAGGTCAACCGAGGCGAGTCATTGGCGATTGTTGGCCCGTCTGGATCTGGCAAAACAACGCTTTTAAATTGTCTTGCTTTACTGCAAAGACCGTCAAGCGGATCGATAACGATCGATGAAAAGAATTATGACGCCCACAAAAGAAAAGACGTTTTGAGTTTTTGGAAAAAAGAGGCCGCGATAATATACCAAGATAGCGGTGTCATCGATGATGAGACAATCTCCTATAATGTATCGCTACGCCGCGCAATCGGTAAGAAAAAAACTAACACAGCAATCGAAGAGGCATTAAGGATTGTTGGGCTTGGAGGCCGAGGCGCCGAAATTGCCGCAGTATTATCTGGAGGAGAGAAACGTCGTCTCGGCGTTGCAAGGGCCATTTACAAAGATGCAAGCGTGATATTCGCTGATGAGCCCACCGCGTCGCTTGACGCTCGGAACAGAGCGCTGGTTGCCAACCTTCTTCTTCAACAGGCAGCAGGTGGAAGAACAGTTATCATTGCGACTCATGATATGGAGCTTGCTGAATCGTGTGATTTGGTACTTAATCTTTAAGTTCAGGCAGTGTGAACCTATATGATTTGGGTGCAAGCAGCCTATTGACATGCAGCATTTATCAGCTCCGCAATGTTCACTCCACCGAGGTGTGGAATCAGCTGATCTCCTGGCGCCCTTTGACCTTCCTCACCACGCAGCATGGGGCGAACTCAGCTTCCCCGCCATTGTCGGTTAACCAGAAAGTGCCCCATGCGCGCGAAGGGGCAGGAAGATAAGCAGCCGTGATCATACTGAACATAAGGCGTTCCATCACATGTGGTGCCATAGACAAGAGCGCGCGGCTCTTCCAGTGCCGCATTCCCTCATGAGACAAGGGCTTCCGACCTCAATCTCCCGCCTCAGCGGATTGCACAGCAGACAGTATTCGCCTGTCACCCCATCAACGAGAGCCGCAACGGAACGATAGACCGAAATCTTTCAACCTTAAGTCGTGCGGCGTCACTACTTAATGGCACCCACGCCCTCCAATTCCCCTGCCCCAGTCATGAGCATCATGCCTGAAAACCGTCTGTGAGCAAAGTAACGCACCTGGCAAGAAGGCGAGGAAAACCGTCCTCACGACCGTGTAGCCGCAGCCGCCCCTTCCGCCATTCGCCCGTTCCCTCACGGTCGTGCTCGGATAGAAAAAGGGCTCGTCCCATTCGGACGAGCCCAGGCAAGAAAGTGGCGTACAGCCAGATGTTAGTTGGCGGCAAGGATCGGAGCGGCGACCTGCTTCTTGCGGGAGAGCACGCCGGGCATCCACACGC
>ERZ1032357.157-NODE-157-length-23115-cov-17.076670_pt1 | contig 23115 bp, 16 predicted proteins | sample MGYA00517100_ERZ1032357 | MGnify/ENA primary metagenome ERZ1032357 (study PRJEB33719, sample SAMN04262589) | wastewater metagenome | biome: periurban shantytown; feature: animal feces; material: feces | host: Canis lupus familiaris | place: Peru: Lima | collected...
AGGCCCGATCGCGCTGGGCCCGCGAGTCCGTACGCGACGGGTCGCAGGTCCGCCCAGCTGCTAGTTCAGCAGTGCGGCAACCTTGCCAAGCGTGGGCTCGAACGAAACGCCGCGCATCTCAAAATCGGGCTGCTCGCGCGTGATGCGCATGGCGTCGCGCACCAGCTCGCCGGCAAACTCAACGGCCTCGCGCAGGCTGCGGCCGGTGTATACGGCGGCCGTCAATGCGGAGGCGAACAGGTCGCCTGTGCCGTGCAGCATGTAGGGCAGCAGCTCGCTGGAAACCTCAACCACCTGGGGCACGTCTGTCGTGGCGATGTAATTGCGGATGATGCTCTCGCCCTCGTGCACCACACCCTTGATGACAACCGCCTTTGCGCCCATTTCCAGGAGCTTGTTGGCGTTTTGCTGGATGAACTCAACGGAAACGTCTTGCCCCTGGTAGGGGATGCCCGTGAGGATTGACGCCTCGGTGAGGTTGGGCGTGAGAATGTCAGCTCCGTCGACCAGCTCGGCCATGGCGGCGCACAGCTCGTCGGTGTAGGTGGGGTATTTCACGCCGCCGTCGCCCATAACGGGGTCGACGATGTGCAGCGCGTGCGGATACTCGGCATACAGGCGCTTGATCACGGCGACCTGCTCGGCGGAACCGAGGAAGCCGGAGTAGATGCCATCGAGGTCAACGTGCTCCTCGCGCCAGGCATCGAGGTATTCGTCGAGCATCTCGGTGGTGTCGTGCATGTAGAAGACAGGGAACTTGGTGTGGGCGCTGAACAGGGCTGTCGGCACCGGGCACACGTCGATTCCGGCTGCGCTCAACACCGGGATGGCAACGCCGAGCGAGCATTTTCCGTAACCGCACATGTCGTGCACGGCGGCGACGCGCGGGATATACGCGCCCTCGCGCTGATAGAGATTGGTCATGATTCGGTTCCTTTCCGCGGACTTATGGACCAGCGTACGGGACTAGGATACCGCTCTTGTGTGCATGTTGGATGCGTGCGACCGACGTTGGGAAGATTTAACCTGTGCGACCGATGCCGCGCGCCTGTCCGACCGCTCGGCTGGATTGTCATGCCGCCCCTGGTGCCCCCGCGCAATCGGACTCTGGCCGAGGCCGAGACGTGAAACCCGTTGGAATGCGGCGTATGATAAGGGTATTCGTGGCGCGGGCGGTAGGTCCGCGTTTTAGATACCAGGAGGTATTCCCATGGCAAATGTACACGAACTGCTCGATACGTGGTTGGCGGGCGTGACCGACGCCGAGTTGCATGCCGAGCTTGAGCAGATGAAGCAGTCCGGCGACGAGGCTGCCATCACCGACGCGTTCTTCCAGGACCTTGAGTTTGGCACCGCCGGCTTGCGCGGTACGATCGGTGCTGGTACCAATCGCATGAACATCTACACCGTCGGCCGTGCCACCCAGGGCTTTGCCGACTATTTGGTCAAGAATTTCGAAAGCCCCACCGTCGCCATCGCGCGCGACAGCCGCAACAAGGGCGAGCTGTTCGTTAAGACGACCGCCGCGATCCTGGCCGCCAACGGCGTGACGTCCTACGTGTATCCGAAGATCTCCCCGGTGCCCACGCTGTCCTGGGCCGTGCGCTACCTGCATTGCTCCGGTGGAATCTGTATGACCGCCTCGCACAACCCCGCGCCGTACAACGGCTATAAGGCCTACGGCCCGGACGGCTGCCAGATCACCAGCGAGGCCGCCGAGGCTATTTCGGCCGCTATGCAGGCGACCGATCCGTTTGCCGACATCAAGACCATGGATTTCGACGCCGCCGTAGAGCAGGGTCTGGTCAAGTGGATCGACGATTCCGTGCTCGATGCGTACTACGACGCGGTGCTCGCCCAGTCCGTCAACAACCTTACGTCCGAGCAGATCGCCTCCGCCCCGCTCAAGTTGGTGTACACGCCGCTCAACGGCACGGGCCTGATCCCGGTCACCACGGTGCTGGAGCGCGCGGGCATCACCGACATCACGGTTGTTCCCGAGCAGCGCGAGCCCAACGGCGATTTCCCCACCTGCCCGTATCCCAACCCCGAGATCCGCGAAGCCATGCAAAAGGGCATCGACCTGTGCGACGAGGTGCATCCCGACCTGCTGCTGGCGACCGATCCCGATGCCGACCGCGTGGGCGTGGCCTGCGCCGATGGCGATGACTACACGCTGCTCACCGGCAACGAGATGGGCGTGCTGCTGCTCGACTACATCTGCAAGATGCGTGCCGAGCGCGGCGAGGACCTTTCCAGCAAGGTCGCCGTCACCACCATCGTGTCCTCCTCCATGGTGGATGCCCTGGCCGGCGAGTATGGCTTCGAGCTGCGCCGCTGCCTGACTGGTTTCAAGTACATCGGCGATATCATCACCGCCCTGTCCGACGCCGGCGAGGTCGATCGCTACATCTTCGGTTTCGAGGAGAGCTATGGCTATTTGACCGGCGATCACGTGCGAGACAAGGATGCCGTCAACGCCTCGCTGCTGATCTGCCAGATGGCCCAGTACTACAAACTGCAGGGAAAGAATCTTGTTCAGGCCATGCATGACCTGTACGAGAAGTACGGCTACTACCACAACCGTACCATTTCGCTGGCGTATCCGGGTGCCGAGGGCGCGGACAAGATGGCGGGCATTATGGCCAGCTTGCGCGAGGAGGCTCCCAAGCAGATCGCCGGTTCTGCCGTCGAGGCCGTGGTCGATTACGCGACGGGCGTGAACGGGTTGCCGAGCGCCAACGTGATCGAGTTCGATCTGGAGGGCGGCAACAAGGCGATTGTGCGCCCGTCGGGTACCGAGCCCAAGATCAAGCTGTATATCTTTGCCAAGGGTGCTGATGCTGCGGAGGCAGATGCGCTGATGGACAAGATTGAGGCCGACGGCCGCGAGCTGCTGTCTTAGACGTTACGCGTTGCGGCGGCGGATTTACGACGCTGCGCTTTGGGGCGGTCGGCACGTGCCGACCGCCCCTTTTTCTTGCGACCCGGAAGCGTTTGATGGCGATTCGGGTGGTCGGAAGCAAAGGCGGGGTGACTCTCGGCCGGAGCGGGTGTTGGAGGTGGCCGGGTTGCAATCGTCCCGATGCCCGAATCTGGTGGTAGGTGACAGATTTTCGCAAATATGGATTTTGCGCCCGTCGCCCGGGTGGCCTTTCGTATCGAATTTGCATATTGGGGCCCGAAAGCATGCAGGTTGGGCGACAAATGTAGTATTACCCTGCTTTCGATGTGCCTCATGGGCGCTAATATCGCGAGACGACACGACGTATGCCCTGTGGATTAACCTATATTTGCGAAAATCTGCCACATTTGGGGAACGCGGGACGAAACCGAGGCCGGTTTGAGCGGCCGAGGGTGTCTGAAAGTGGGTCGGTTTAATCGGTTTCTGGGAAAAATGGTAAAAATACCACCCACATATTGTCGACGGTTTCGGTATGAAAGGATTTAAGTCCGGCGCGGGATGCAATTGTTCGCGTGGCGATAGGAAAGAGACAGATGTAGCATTACTTAGCTGCATCTAGGGACTATTTGATCTTTGCTGCAGCTATCAGGCGGGGTGGGTCTCGAAAATAATATGTACCTGGTATTTTTTTACCCGGCTGCCCCGCTCGCGCCGGGTATTTCCCGTCGGGTGCGCTCATTCCGGATCGCTTTTGCTGCGGTAACGGAAAAGGTTCGAGCTAGCGCAGCAAAAAGTATGCGGCAGCGACGCAAACGGCCGCAATGAGCAGGATGGCAAGCACCGCCACGGCGTTTCGCCGCCGGTGTCGAGTTCGCTGTGCGGAGAAGATCGCCCGTCCGCGCTGTGGCGCACTGAGATACCGATCGTAATGCAGCGGATTTGAATTGCGGCCCGCATTGGCAGCACGGCCGGAGTGTGCGTGGCGCCCGCCGGGCCCGTGCTCCGGCATGCGTTCGACGGTGTCCTGCACTGGCGGCAGATACTCGGGGTCGCTCGTGGCGACGCCCATGTGTTTGCGCGTTCGGGGCGCGTGCTGTCCTGCGTGCGCGGCGCGCGGATCGCTCTGCTCGTCCATGTGAGACCTCATGATCAAACGAAAACCTATCAAGAATATTGTATGGACTCAGCTGCTCGGCAGGCTCGTCGCCAGGCGAAGGAGAACCTCTTCATCAGTCCAACACGTGAACCCTCGCAGCGCAATCAGCCCAAGGGGTTGCGTATAATAAATGGGTACCATTCGCACATAGGTTCATGAGGGGAAACTCCATGTCGCTTGAGGCCACCTTGCCCGACCGTTCCACCAACGATTTCGATGATGATCAGCTGCACGAGGAGTGCGGCGTCTTTGGCGTTTGGGCACCCGGACGCGATGCCGCCCGCCTTACCTATTTCGGCCTGCGTGCCCTGCAGCACCGCGGCCAGGAGTCCGCGGGGATTGCCGTGGGCGACGGCAGCACCGTTATGGTTCGCAAGGACCTGGGCCTGATCGACCGCGTCTTCACCAGCGCCGACCTCGCCGCGCTTCCGGGCGACCTGGCCGTCGGCCACGTGCGCTACGGCACCGCCGGCGCCAAGAGCTGGGAGGCCGCGCAGCCGCACATGTCCACCATCGGCGACGTGATCGTGGCCCTGGCGCACAACGGCACCCTCGTGAACACGGATAGCCTGCGCCGCCAGCTCATCGAGCTGGGCGTACCCTTCCTGTCCAATTCCGACTCCGAAGTCGCCGTCAAGTTGATCGGCTACTTCACCCAGGAAACGCACCACCTGCGCGAGGGTATCCGCAAGACCATGGAGCTGCTCCAGGGCGGCTATGCCATGGCGCTCATCAACGAGAACGCCCTGTACGCGTTCCGCGATCCGCACGGCATCCGCCCGCTCGTCCTGGGCCGCCTGACCGACGACGAGGGCCTGGCCGGTGCCGACGCCGTTGCCGCCGCGGCCATGTTGCCGTCCGAGGCTGACTCCGCGAGCGATGTCACCGCTGGCGAGGCCGTGGCCAAGGCCGGCGGCTGGGTCGTTGCCTCCGAGACCTGCGCGCTCGATATCGTGGGCGCCGAGTACGTCCGCGACGTGCGCCCCGGCGAGATCATTCGCATTTCCGCCGACGGCCTGGTGTCCGAGCAGGGCGTCCCGGCCGCCAAGAAGTGCGCCGAATGCGTCTTCGAGCAGGTCTACTTCGCTCGCCCCGACTCCATGATGGGCGGCAAGTCCGTGTACGCCTGCCGCTACGATATGGGCCGTCAGCTCGCCATCGAGAACCCGGTCGAGGCCGACATGGTCATCGGCGTGCCCGACTCCGGCCTGCCGCCGGCGGAGGGCTACGCGCACCAGAGCGGCATTCCGTTCGGCGAGGGCCTCATCAAGAACCGCTACGTGGCCCGCACATTCATCGAGCCCACGCAGGCGCTGCGCGCCATGGGCGTCCGCATGAAGCTCAACCCGCTCAAGGACAACATCGGCGGCAAGCGCCTGGTCGTTATCGACGACTCCATCGTTCGCGGTACCACCATGGTCCAGCTCGTCCGCATGCTGCGCGAGGCCGGCGCCAAGGAGATCCACGTGCGCATCAACTCGCCCGAGGTCGTCTGGCCGTGCTTCTACGGCATCGACACCGACATCCAGTCCCAGCTCATCTCGGCCAACAAGTCCGTGGACGAGATCTGCGAGTTCATCGGCGCCGACTCCCTGGGCTTCCTCTCCGTGGAGGGGCTGCTCAAGTGCGTGCCCGAGGGCGGCTACTGCACCGCGTGCTTCGACGGCCAATATCCGGTGGCTATCCCCGAGAGCTTTAGCCGCGGCAAGTTCCTCGAGGGCTACACGCCCACGTATCTCTCCGAGCCCGACGCCGCAGCCCGCCGCACGATCGAGGAGGCCGAGGCGGACAAGAGCTGGGAAGAGGCGCACCCCGAGGCGTAGCAGCTGGTTTTTGAGCGAGGCGGCGGTCGAATGATCGGCTGCCGCATCGCGCGTTTACGGGGCATGCAGCACGTTGCGGTCGCGACCCCGCGCGGCGCGTTCGGACCCGTCTGCATGGGCCCCGCGCCCGCACGTTAGGTATTTCCGGCGGTGAAGGTTGCCGCCTTGAACACGAAGGGATCTTCGATGAGCGAGAACACCAAGCATGTGACGTACGAGGACGCCGGCGTCGACACCGCCGAGGGCGGTCGCGCCGTCGACGCCATCAAGCAGATGGTGGCCGACACCAACCGTCCCGAGGTCATCGGCGGTATCGGCGGCTTTGGCGGCCTGTTCTCCGCTGCCGCCCTCAAGGAAATGGAGGACCCGATCCTCATCTCCGGCACCGACGGCGTGGGCACCAAGCTCGTGCTCGCCCAGCTGCTCGACCGCCACGAGACCGTGGGCCAGGACCTCGTCGCCATGTGCGTGAACGACATCCTCGCTTCCGGCGCCGAGCCGCTGTTCTTCCTCGACTACGTTGCCATCGGCCACATCGAGGCCGAGCACATGGCCAAGATCATCAAGGGCGTGGCCGACGGCTGCAAGCTCGCGGGCTGCGCGCTCGTGGGCGGCGAGATGGCCGAGCACCCCGGCGTCATGCGCCCGGACGATTACGACCTGGCCGGCTTTACCGTGGGCGTCGTGGACCGTCCCAAGATGATCGACCCGGCAAACGTCAAGGCCGGCGACGTCATCATCGGCCTGCCCTCCACCGGTGTCCACTCCAACGGGTACTCCCTGGTCCGCAAGGTCATCGGCATGGACGGCATCGTCCCCGGCACGCCCGAGGCTGCAGCCAAGAAGGCCGAGCTCGAGCAGCCGCTCGAGGCCCTGAACGGCGCTTCCCTGGCCGATGCCCTGCTGGCTCCCACCCGCATCTACGTGAAGCCGATCCTCGAGCTCCTGCACGGCGCCTGCGGTTCCAAGGTCCACGCCATCGCCCACATCACCGGCGGCGGCATCACCGAGAACCTCAACCGCGCGCTGGCCAAGGACGTCGACGCCGTGGTCCTGCGCGATGGCAAGAAGATGGGCTGGGACGTGCCGCCCGTCATCACCTACATTTCAGAGCAGGCCGAGCTTGCCCCCAACGAGGCGTGCAAGACCTTCAACATGGGTGTCGGCCTGATGCTGATCGTTTCCGCCGAGGACGAGGCCGCCGTGACCGAGGCGCTCGTCGCCCTGGGTGAGAAGCCGTTCCGCGTGGGCGAGTGCGTGCCGGGCTCCGGCGAGGTGAAGTACACCGATGAGCTGTAAGGACGCCCGCGCCATCGAGGCGCTGCGCCGCGTGCAGGACGGCACGGCATGGGTCTACAACGAGGCCGATGCCGAGCGTCATGCTCAGGAGCTGATCGACGAGCATCGGCTGACGGGGGAGACGGCTATGGACGTGTGCGAAAGCATCAAGCGTGCCGAGATCGGCGCTGGGCCCGGCACGTGGAAGGCCGAGGCCGAGACGAACATGGATAACAACCGCGTGCAGGAACACATCCGCGAGATGCACGAGGCCGACCTCGCCCTCGGCGACAAGCCCCGCCCGATGCCCATCGCCGTCTTGTTGTCGGGATCGGGCACCAACCTGCAGGCGCTCATCGACCGCATCGCCGACGGCTCCCTCAATGCCGAGATCAAGCTTGTGGTGTCGAGCCGCCCGTCCGCGTACGGGCTGAAGCGCGCCCAGGCCGCCGGCATCCCCACGCTCACGCTCTCCAAGGAGATCTACGCCGACCCGATCGTGGCCGATGAGGTCATCGCCAGCGAGCTGTGGCGCGCGGGCGTTTCCTACGTGGTCATGGCCGGCTACATGCGCATGGTGCACGAGCCGTTGCTGGCCGCGTTCCCCGATCGCGTGGTCAACCTGCATCCGGCCCTGCTGCCGAGCTTCACCGGTGCCCATGCCATCCGGGACGCGTTCGACCGCGGCGTCAAGGTCACCGGCGTGACCGTGCATTTTGCCAACGCGGCGTACGATCAGGGCCCGATCATCGCCCAGCGCGCCCTTCCTGTGGAGGAAGACTGGGACGTGGACACGCTCGAGGAGCATATTCACCAGATCGAGCACGAGCTGTACCCCGAGGTCATCCAGATGCTGGCCGACGGCCGCGTGCGTGTGAACGAGGACCATACGGTTTCGATCGCGCCCACGACCCAGACCGTCGCGGCGGCCTCTCAGCAATAGGGAGACCCGCCGTGCGAACCGCCGTGTTCCCGTATGCGCTGTATAGGAACGGCGCATGCGGGAACAACGCTATAAGTGAACATACCAACCGATTTGAAAGGTAAGACGAATGGCACAGAAGAGCGGTGAGTCCAACAAGACCGCCCGTAAGGCCGCCTCGGCTCCCAAGGCAGGGGCCAAGCAGGCCGGCTCCCAGTCCAAGCCCACGCGCGCAGAGCGCAAGAAGGCCGCAAAGCAGACCCTCTCCAAGAGCGCAAAGATCATCCTGGTCGTTATCGGCGTTGCGGCCATGTTGCTGTCCGTGACGGCCATGGCGTGCTCCGGCATCGTGAACCAGGCTCAAAACAAGACGGACTACAAGCTGACCGGAGGCGTCGCCGCCACGGTGAACGGCGTCAACATCAAAGAGGACACCATCACCAAGCAGATCATGGGAACGCGCGAGCAGGCCGGCAAGTCCAAGGATGCCGATTGGGCGGAGTATCTGCTCGGTCAGGGTATGACGCCCGAGAGCTACCGCGAGAGCCTTATCCGCAGCTACGCCAACCAGCTCCTGCTCTCCGATGCCGAGAAGGAATATAAGATCGAGGTCGAGCCCAAGGATCTGGACAAGGCGTGGGACGAGGCCGTTAAGAGCTACGGTGGGGACGAGAAAACGTTCGAGGACATGCTCAAGAAGATGGGCATGGATAAGGACTCGTACCTCGAAGGCGCTAAGAGCCAGATCGCCCAGCAGAAGCTGAAGGACACCGTGGCCCCGGTCAAGAAGGTCACCGATGAGGACATCGTGGCATACGTCAACGACAACCTGACCACGTTCAACGATGCCCGTCGTTCGTCCCATGTGCTGATCAAGCTGGATGAGGGCGCAGATGAGAAGGCCGATGCCAAGGCCAAGAAGAAGGCCCAGGAGGCGCTCGACAAGATCAACGCGGGCGAGATCACGTTTGAGGAGGCTGCCAAGAAGTATTCCGACGATGGCTCCGCGGACAAGGGCGGCGATGTGGGCTGGGACAAGCTCACCACCTTTGTTCCCGAGTACCAGGATGCGCTCAGCGCGCTTGCTAAGGACCAGGTGAGCGGCCTGGTCAAATCCCAGTTCGGCTATCACATCATCAAGTGCACCGACCTGTTCCATGTGGACGGCAAGGTCACCTCGATCGATCAGGTGCCCAAGGATATCCGCGATATGGTCAAAACGCAGAAGGAGCAGAGCCAACAGGGCGCGGACTACGCCAAGTGGCTGGCGGACTACACCGATAAGGCGGACATCAAGATCAACGAGATGCCCTCCGAGGTGCCGTATAACGTGGATATGAGCAAGGCGAAGCCGGCGGCAGAGTCCGGTTCCGCCGCGGAGTAACAAGCGAGGGAACATATCATGACGTACGATGAGCTGCATGCAGAGATGGTCGCGGCAATGAAGGCCAAGGACAAGGTACGCCTGGGCGTGATCCGCCTGGTCATCGGTGAGCTGAAGAACATGGCCGCCAAGGAGCAGCGCGAGATCACCGAGGAGGACGTGGTTGCCCAGACCAAGCGCACCCTCAAGCAGACGGCCGAGACCCTGGAGATGTCCGAGAAGGCCGGCAACAACGAGGAGCGCACGGCGACCCTGCGTGAACAGGTGGCGGCTTTGGAGAGCCTACTGCCCGAACAGGTGAGCGGCGACGCGCTGGTGGCTCTGATCGAGAAGACCATCGCCGAGGTGGGTGCCGAGTCCAAGAAGGATATGGGCAAGGTCATGGGTGCCCTCACCAAGGCGACCAACGGCAACTTCGACAAGCCGGCGGCGGCCAAGGAGATCGGCGCCCGCCTGGCATAAGGCAGGGTTTTAGCGCCGGTACGGTGCCCGAGCCAGCTGAATAATTGAACGAAGACCCGGATGCGGCGATGCTGCGTCCGGGTTTTTGTTGCGCGGCGTGCGAGAGCGCCGCGGCGGAGCGCCGACGCGGGGGAGGACTCTGGCTGCATTGGGTCCGGCGACGCGGGGAGCAAGGCTGCGTGCGAGAGTGCCGCGGCGGCGAATCCGGCTGAAAAATGCTGGACAGCTCGACGTGGCCGTATATACTGTATATAACCGATATACACAGTATATACGGCAGGCGAACCATGACGTCTGGGGAGCCGTGGCTGCGCGGGGACGCCCGTGCGCCGAAGGAAGGGACTTTGATCTGTGGACATCATCATTTCAAATGCCGACGCGCGGCCGATCTACGAGCAGATCGCTCGGCAGATAACCGCGATGATCATGGCAGGGAGGCTGACGGAGGGCGAGCAGCTGCCGTCGATCCGCGCGCTGGCAAGCGAGCTGCATGTGAGCGTGATCACCACCAAACGCGCGTATGCCGATCTGGAGGAGCAGGGGTTTGTGGAAACCGTGCCCGGTAAGGGTTGTTTCGTTGCCGGCGGCAACGGGGAGCTCCTGCGGGAAGAAGCTCTGCGCGGCGTGGAAGAGCTGCTATCGCAGGCGATATTCAGGGCGCGCGTGGCCCACGTCGCCCCGGCGGAGCTGCATGAGATGATCGATGTCCTCTGGGAGGATGAGGCATGATGACTTTCGACGACACCCAGGCGCCGCTGTTGGACATACGCGGCTTGGCCAAGCGGTACGACCGGTTTGCCTTGGACGGGATAAGCCTACGCGTGGAGCCCGGCGAGATCGTGGGATTTGTGGGCCAAAACGGTGCCGGCAAGTCAACGACCATGAAATGCGCGCTTGGGCTTATTGCGCCGACGGCTGGAAGCGTTCGTGTGATGGGCGTGCCGGTGGATGAGTTTGCGCGCACGCCGGGGCTCAAAGCGCAGGTGGGCGTGGTATTCGACACCGTGGCGTTTCCGGAGCATCTAACGGTGGCGCAGGCAACGGGGATGCTCGCCGGCGTGTACGGCGCGTGGGATGCCGACCTGTGCAAACGGCTACTCGGTAGGTTTGACCTGCCCGCCGCCGCGAGCGTGCAAGAGCTGTCGCGCGGCATGGGTATGAAGCTGAGTCTGGTATGCGCGCTGGCCCATCATCCTCGCCTGCTGTTGCTCGACGAGGCAACGGCCGGTTTGGATCCCATCGCCCGCGAGGACATCCTCGATTTGCTGCTGGAATACGTGGGGCAGACGGACGCGGCGGGCAACCCGGTGAACGGCGTGCTTATGTCGAGCCATATCACCTCCGACCTGGAACGCGCGGCCGACCGCATTGTGTGCGTGCATGAGGGGAGGCCGGTGTTCGACCGCTCGAAGGATGACATCGCGGACGTGGCGGGGATGGCCCGCTGCCGGGCGGATGAGGCCGCTGATCTTGTGGCGTGGCTTAAGGGGCGCGGGATGCCGGCGCGGGTCGTGGCGCAGCCGTACGGCGCGGACGTGCTGGTGGATGATCGGATGCGGGCCATGGAGGCGTTCCCGAAGATCGCCTGGGAGCGCGTGTCGGTGGAGCAGTACATGGTGATGATGCTGCGCGGAGCGATGGTTCCCGCGCGCGGTGAGGAGGCGTAGATGTTGACGGCGATGAGGATGGACTGCCTGGTATGCTCGCAGTATCTCAAGGGCAGCCTGGCGACCTCGGCCATCATGGCCGCTTGCTTGGTTTTGGGTATGGGTTCGTTTACGGCCATTCCGGGCACGATCTTTTTGTTTTCCATCATGGGTATCACAATCTCGGCGTATAGCTATGATGAACGCAACGGCTGGGCGGCGTATCGTGCCACGCTGCCGATTTCGCGCCGCGACATGGTGCTGGGGCGGTATCTGGCCACGTTGGCTATGGCATTGGTGGAGTACGTGTTGGCCCTGGCTCTGTGCTTGCTGCTTGTTGGGGTTATGCGCGTGGTCGAGGCACCCGGGATGCTGGAGGCCACGTTCGCATGGAACAGCGAGCAGGCGGCCGCCCTGGCGTTGTCCTCGAGTGTGTGCGTGGCTATCGGCATGGTGATCATGGCGGTGAGCCATGTGGTGGCCCTGCGTTTTGGCATGACGAAGGCTATGCGGTACGTGCCGGGTGTTCTGTGCGTGCTGGGATTGCTGCCCGTGTTCGTGCCGCTGCTGTTCATGGGCGAGGAGACGCGAACGGCTGTGCTGGCTCAGCTGGGGGCCGTGCTGGAATCGGGTGGCTTGCTGCTGATCCCGGTTGTGTGTTTGACGGTGGCCGGCGCGGCGTATGCGCTGAGTGCGGCTATCGGCGTGCGGGTGTACGAGCGCCGCGAGCTGTAGGGCTGGCGGAGTTGGTGGGTTGATCGCGGGCGCGTGCGAGCGGCGAGCGAGACTGCCGCCGGAGCCGGTTTCGACTCGCAGCCCCGGATGCCCAGCGGAACTGGTTGTGACCCACGGCTCCGGACCCGCCGGCTCTCCTCGGTAAAGAATCTATAAGCTCGAACGTGCGCGTGTGCGCGTGCGGCGAATAGAGAAATGGGCGAATAGGGTATAAAAAGGGCTCCCGAAGGAGCCCTTGTATCGTTGTGCCGCGCACCGCTGCCCGCGGCGCCGTTCGGGGCGCCGCCGTGCCGCCACCAAGGCTATTTGATCTTCGTCGTGCCTGGCGCCAGGTTGGGATCGGTCTCGTTGGCGGCCGTCTGCGCGTGAAGCGTGTACGGGTTCTTGCCGTCGCCGAACATGGTGTAGTACTGCATGTGGGCGTAGTCGTCACGCGCCTTGTCGGCCTCGACGGCCGCCGAGTCGTCCTGAACGCCCGTGGGCTGCGCGTTGGACAGGCGCCACAGCTGGTTGCGGTCCATATAGCCCGTGGAGTTGATCGCCGGCAGGGCGTCACGCAGGCAGAGCTGGGCCTTTTGGTACTTGTTGAGCGGCGCTCCGATGAGGTTCATCAGCTCGGTGCCCAGATAGTTGGTGGACAGGTCGTCGCGCATGCTTTCTTGATCGCGCCCGGCGACATCGTAGTTCGCCCAAATCAGGTAGTCGGTCTGCCACAGGCGCATGGCGTGTTGGGTCTCGTTCTCGCCCGGGAACCACTGGTCGTTGAACTTGGACGGGAAGAACGGCTGGTGGTCGCCCCAGAACACCACGACGACCTTGCGATCGAGCTTGCGCAGCTTGCCGATGAACTCCTTGAGCGCGCGGTCCGACTCCTCGATAAGGGAGACGTATTCGTTGACCTCGGGGTCGACAACACCATCGATGAGCAGGTTGACCTGCTTGTCGGGCGGAACCAAGCCCGTGTCGTAGCCGGAGTGGTTCTGCATTGTCACGTCGAAGATGAACTGCGGCGCCTCATTCGTCTTGAGCATCTCCAGGATCTTGTCGTATGTGGCGGCGTCGGTCACCATGCCGCGCAGCTGCTCGGCGCCCTGGAAGTCCTTGATGGTGAGGAAATTCTGGAAGCCGAAGTCGTGGTAGACGTTCTCGCGGTTCCAGTTGGTGCCGTGATTGGGGTGCATGGCGGTGGTGACGTACCCCAGCTTGTCGAACTGCTCGGCAAGGTTGGGCGTCTTGGTGAGGTCGTAGATGGTGTAGGGGTACACGCCGGCGCCCAGGTTTGCCATGCTGTTGCCGGTCATGAACTCGAACTCGGTGTTGCAGGTGCCGCCGCCGTAGGCCGAGACGTACAGCGTGCCGCGGGAGAGCGCGTCGGGAAGGTTCTTGAAGAACTGCGGTCCTTTGTAGCCGGCGTGCATTTCCTGGTAGATGGACATGTCGGCAAAGGTCTCGTTCATGATGGCGATGACCGTGGGTTTGTCCTCGTTGAACTGGGCCTCGGCATCCATGCGGCCGGCATCGGTCCCGAGGGTCTTGTCGTATTCCTTGGCGTAGGAGTTGATCATCTTCTTAGCTGCGGAAACCTCGTAGTCGTTGGGGAGGGGCGGCTTGACGGTTTGCGCGCCCGAGATGAACGTGGGGATGAAGCCCTGGCGGTAGTAGCTCTCGAGCGGGCGCCAGGTGTAGATGGTGATGTTGAGCTGGTGGTAGTAATCGAGCATGGTGACGTGGGCGCCCACACCTGCGATGCACAGGATGCCGATGAGCAGGTTGATCGCCAGGCCGCGACGCGTGCGCTGGTCCTTGGGGGCGCGGAAACATCCGGCGACCTCGCACAGCAGCATGGCGATGCCGGTGAAGGCGAGGCCGTACAGACAGAAGGCATTGAGCTCGTAGGTGTAGCCGGTGCCGGCGACCGCCATGGCCGTTTTAAGTGCCGACAAGTCGCCGGGCTGGATGGGCATGGACTTAAAGGTGATGACGAAGAATTCCGCCACGCCGATACCGAACAGTACGAAGCACAGAAACGCCGGAGCGCCACCGCGACGCTGGAACAGCAGGTAGAAACCGGAAAGAACCGCGGTGATGAGCGCCCACTCGAGAAGCAGGCAAAGGGGGTACATCCACAGCAGGTTGTGGTTGGAGGGAATCTCGAGCCCCAGGGTGGCAAAAACGCCGACCAGAGCAAGGATTGCGATCATGACGAGCGGCTTGCGGGGGATCTTGCCGCGGAAGGGCGGCTTGTTCGCCGCGCGGTCGAGCGCGGAGGCGATGAGGTCGCGCTTTGCGCTCGCGGCGACACACAGAACGAAAGCCGCGTTGAAGACGATGGCGGACAAAATGTCATTCTGCACCAGGCCAAATGCCGCATAGACGCCAATGAAAACCTGGAAGGCCAAGAAGATGCCGGCCCAGCCAAAGCCGCGCTTCCATTCCTTGCCGGTGGGGTCGGCTGCGGCGTTCTTGCGGCGCAGATATTCGGTGCGCGCTACGTACGCGCTCAGCGCAGCGCCGAGGAGCGAGATGATGGCGACAAACATGGCAAACCTCTTTGACGTCAAATACGCGTGAATGATTACGCGAGGCTAATACACAGCTGATGTTGGTAAGTTACCGCAAGGCAACAAATCGACATAGTACCCGCAGATTGTCGAGATTTCATCCAGTTGGGTCTGTTTTGGCTTGAAACACAGGGGTTAACCATGATTTGCAGGTACGAGGGGTGTTGGCTAATGGTGGCGCATGTGCTTGAGCTTTGATTTGTGCACCGATTGAGTCGCGGAGCGGTGCCAGGTGGGTGGAGGATTGATACTGGGGTGAGTGTCGGCTCGGGACTTGGTGCGCGGCGGTGCGCGAGCGGGCTATGGGGGGCGATGGGGCCGGCACCGTGCATGAGGGCTCGATTTTCCACGATGGGCTGGCTACCGAACGCTGGCTTTGCTTCCTAGTGCCATTTTTTCGCAAATATGGCCTTTTGCGATCGTGCAGCGGCACGGCAAGAGGGCATGGGCGCCCGATTTACTAGGCTTTGTTGTCAGATTTCAAGGAAATGGTGAACAAATGTCAGCTTACTGGAGCTCTTTGGCTGTAGTGACCGTCTGTTCGTTGCGTTTAGGGTTTTCGGTTTAGCCATATTTGCGAAAAGCTGCCACTTTGGGCAGCGCGGAGGTAAAAAGTATCAGCTATTTATTGTCGACAAAGGTGATGGGTTGTCCGACTAAGGCCAAAACCATTCTCTAGTATCTTGCAAGGAAAAACGCTGTAGATATGCGTCGCTTGTACACTAAATCGGTAGCGGCGGCGGGGTGTGCTGGCTTTGTGCCGGCGCATCTGCCTACAAACGATATGTGGCTGGCGTTTTTTTACCAGGGTTTCGTTCTATTGCGCATCGCCCATGATGATGTGCGAGGAGTCTTTCCAAAAGAAGGGCATTTCCGTTGTGGTTGCTGACTTCGACACCTATGGAAAAGCCGCATCGCAGGGCGCGCGCATAGTATATATACCAGTGCACACGTGGCGGGTGTCCGGCGACCGCGCGGCGAGCGCGTAAAAAGAGCGGGGCGGACCGAAAGGTCCGCCCCGCTCTGCATGTGCGCCTAGTCTTGATGCGCGTCCACCTGGATGCGCTCGATGTGGTCGGCCGGCTTGAGCTTGGTGAACAGCGGTACGTACTCATAGAATACGCTGGAGTTTTCCAGGCCAAACCAGTGCACCGGCGAGCCGGCCACGCGGCGGATGGCGTACTTGAGCGCGATGGCCGTGCGCTCGCGCTGCTCCACGTCGGACTCGGGCGCCAGCGTCTTGCGCACCAGGCAGAAGCGGAACGACCCGATGTTACCCGGCTCCTCGTACACGGAATAGGCGTGCGGCTGTGCGGGCAGCTCGCCGGAAGCGGACAGATCGGACACGATCTGACGCAGGTAGGCGTTCACGCGCTGGTTGACCTTGTAGCCAAGGAACAGATGCACGCGGAAGGCGTAGTCGGTGCCGTAGTTTTCCACAGAGTACTCGATGGTATAGGGGTCCTCCATGACCTCAACGGTGAGGAACCAGTACGCCTTGGCGCGCTTGGGGTGCTTGTCGAAGATCGAGTAGAGGATGTCGCGGTCCAGCAGATCGGTACTGGGGTTGTTGGTGAGGTACACCAGGTTTTCGCAAAGCGTCTCGTAATGGCTGTCGTTGCGCAGGCGGTCGAGCTGGTCGAGGTAGTCGCGGATGGGCAGCAGGGTGTACTGACGGCGCTCGACGCGGCTGCCGTTGTACCAGGTGACCATGATGCCCATGATGAGTGCGGCCATGAGGATCGTGAAATAGCCGCCATGGAAGAACTTGGTGAGCGAGGATACGAAGAAGAAGCCCTCGAGCGCCACGAAGAACACCACGAACACCCATGGGAACAGGCGCATCTTGCGAATGCCGTGCAGGTAAAAGAACAGCAGCAGCGACGTGCAGATCATGGTGATGGTGATGGCCAGGCCGTAGGCGGCCTCCATGTGCGCGGAGCTCTGGAACAGCAGGACCACGAACACGCAACCGACCCACATGACGTTGTTGACCATGGGGATGTAGAGCTGGCCCTTGGTCTCGGCGGGGTAGAAGATCTGCATGTGGGGCATGAGGTCCAGACGGCTTGCCTCGGAAACCAGCGAGAACGCGCCGGTGACGAGAGCCTGCGAGGCGATGATCGCCGCGCATGTGGACAGCACGACGCCGAACGGGCGGACCATGCCGGGCAGCATCTGGAAGAACGGGTTGAGGTCGGCGATGTCCACCAGGCTGGCGTTGCCGGCGTTGGCGAGCAGCCATGCGCCCTGGCCGAGGTAGGACAGGATGAGGCAGATCTTAACGAACGGCCAGGTGGCGTAGATGTTGCCCTTGCCTACGTGGCCCATGTCGGAATAGAGCGCCTCGGCGCCGGTGGTGGCGAGGAAGCAGCTGCCCAAGATCATGATGCCGGCGTGGTTGTGCGGCGACAGCAAAAACGCTATGCCGCGCAGCGGGTTGAACGCCTTGAGCACGATGGGGTTGCCCAACACGTACATAAGGCCGGTGCCGCCCAAAAACAGGAACCAGAATGTCATGACCGGGCCGAACGCGCGGCCGATCTTGGAGGTGCCGGCGCGCTGCACCGCAAACAGGATGCAGACGATGATCAGCGTGATGATGACCACGTTCATTTGGTTGTCGCCCATGACGGCGTGGACCGCGGGGATGGTGCGCAGACCCTCGATGGCGGTGGTGATTGTCACGGCCGGGGTGAGCACACCGTCGGCCAGCAGGGCCGCGCCGCCGAGCATGGCGGGGATGATGAGCCACTTGCCGAATTTGCGCACGATGCTGTACAGGGCGAAGATGCCGCCCTCGCCGTTGTTGTCGGCCTTGAGCGAAATGAGGACGTACTTCACCGTGGTGAGCAGGGTGACCGTCCAGATGACGAGCGACAGTGCGCCGAGGATGAACTCCTCGGTAACCTGCATGATGCCGCCCTGGCCCGCGAGCAACGCCTTGGTGACGTACATGGGCGAGGTGCCGATATCGCCGTACACCACGCCCAGCGTGACGAGCATCGCGCCGATGCTGACGGGAATTGCGTGCGAGCTATGCTGCTTCGCACTCGATTCGGTTGAATGTGCCATTGCCGTGATTGCTCCTTGGCGACGGTTGGCCCGCGCGCCCGCGTGCGGCCGGCGGCGGGAGGCATCTTAATGCCATCTTAATTAGCTAGCCATTATAGAGGTTGCGCGGCGGAAATGCTATCCCCGACAAAGTGGGAAAAAGAAGCGCCTGAGCTGGCATTTTGCTAACTCAGGCGCTCTTGCTGTCTCTTAACGCGAACTTAATGTTAAGGCTGCTTTATCCAACCCCCTTACGCGGATCGCACGACCCGCGCCGTTCCAGCGGATTGTCGCCGCGCCCACGGCGCTATTCGACTCCCGCCAGGCGGCATGCCTCCTCGGGGGTGTATCGCCGAACGATATAGCAGCGGTGGATGCGCTGGTTGCGCTTGAAATCCTCGGGGATCGTCTGCTCGGTGATATCGGTGAGGACCACGCCGGCGTGCGCGAGCTTTTCGATGTCGGGCCGGAACGTGCGCAAATTGCACGAGAAGATGGCCTCGCCTTCGCGGCTCAGCAGCCGGGACACACCGATCAGCAGCTCGGAATGGTCACGCTGGACATCCCACGTGCGCTGCCCCATCTTGCCGCCGTTGGAAAACGTGGGCGGATCGCAGAAGATGAGGTCCCAGCGGTTGTAGGTGTGACGCATGTCCTCGACCCAGCGCATGACGTCGGCGCGCACGAAGTGGTGCTCGTTTCCCGTGAAACCATTTTGGCTCATGTTGCGCTCGGCCCAGTCCAGATACGTGTTGGACATGTCCACGGTGACGGTCTCCTCCACGCCCGCATCGGCGGCGTAGCAGGTGGCGGTTCCGGTGTACGCGAACAGGTTGAGGAAGTAGCGCTTGCCGCGCGCGTGCTCGCGAATGAGATCGCGGGTGATGCGGTGGTCCAGGAATATGCCTGTGTCCAGGTAATCATCGAAGTTGACGGCGAAGGTGAGCCCGCCCTCTTCGATAAGCGGCAGCCGGTGTTCGGCGATATTGGGGCGGTCGCCCCCACGTCCGTTGCCGGTGGCGTGCTGCTTCTTGCCGTACTGGGACCCGCCGCGCGAACGCGTACGCGCCTTTGCGTACACGTGGTCCTCGGGGATATCGAGGATGCGCGGTGCGATGGTGAGGATGTCGAGCATGCGGGCCTGAGCCAACGAAGCATCGACCGACTTGGGGGCGGCGTATTCGGCAATGACGAGCCAGCGGCCCGGCGTTGCCGGCGCCCCCTCGTACAGATCGATGGCGGCGGAGTAATCGGGCAGGTCGGCATCGTACACGCGGTAGCAGGTGATGCCCTCGCGCGCGGCCCACTTGCGGCGCTGCTTGTATACCTTGCGCAGGCGCGCGGCAAATTGCTCGGACTCGGGGATGAGCACGGGTACGGGGCGGCCGTTGCCCAAATCGATGAAGGTCGTTGCCGGCGTGGCGGCCCGTGCGGCGGGCGCGGCATCCTCGGCGGCCGCGTCGTTTGCCATCTGCTGGCGGGCCGCGCTCTTGTAGGTGAGCAGCAGCGCCTCCTCGTTGTTGGGCATCACGCGGATGTTGCTCGAGGGCTCGCAGCCGATCACGCGGCTGAGCATGTCGTCGTGCGTGAGGACCGTGAGGCGCGCGTCCTCGAATCCGTCCAGACCGCGCAGCCCGCTTGCCAGGTTGAACAGCGCCGGCAGATGGTTGAACGAGGTATCGAGTGCATCGGCGATCACTGCGGGGGCCCGGCCGGTCCAGGCGGGATTGGCGCCCGTGCGCTCGAGGGCCTCTTGGATGCCGGGCAGGTCGGCGGTGGTGATGGTGACAAATCGGCCGAGGCCGGATTTGCGCAGGATCTTGCGGGCGAATTCCGCGGAGCCGCGATCGGGGTCGGCGGCGATGATGGTGGCGGAGCGACCGGCGGCAGCGGTTTCGCGCTCGCGTGCCTCGTCCAGGAGCATGGTCCACAGCTCGGGGTCGTGCTTACTCCAGCCCTCAAAGCCCCAGTGCGTGCGGGAAAGGCCGGGAGCGCGGTCGAGCAGCATGTTTGCCGCCTCGAGCTCAATGCCGCCGCCCGCGCAGGAAAAGTCGATGAGGAGCGGATCGGCGGCTGCGGGGGCGTCGGTGACACTGTCGGCCTCTTGGGTGCACATGTTCGGCCAGGCGGTCTGCGAGAGTGCGAGCGCTGCGTAGTCGGGACGCAGGATGTGAGCCGCGCCCGGACGGGTTGCATCGCGCGGGAGGCGCTTGAACAGCGGGTCGCCGGAAAGGTCGAGGTGCAGGCTGGCTTTGTCGTTGCGGATGGAGAGCAGCAATCGTGCGTCCGGGTTCTCGGTGTCGACCACGGGGCGGGTGCCGGTGGCATCGATCAGGTGGTCGCAGATGGCGTCCTTCAGGCGCTGCGCCGTGAAGTGCGAGTTGCGGAGCTCATCGTTGACGCCGCGCACGGTGATCGCAATGGAGGCGTGCGGCGCCAGGATGGCCTCCCAGGGGAGCTTCTCGGCGTTCTCGTACAGATCTTGGGCATCGTAGCAGCCAAAACGGCCTACAAGGACAAATACGCGACTGGCAAGACGTGACCACAGGCAGGCGCGGTAGCCATGGCTGATGGGGCCGGCGAAGGTCACGCGGCCCTTAAGGCGGCGGACCTGGGTGAGGCCAAGCGATTTGAGCTCGTTGGTGAGGGCCAGCTCGAATCCCTCGGGGCAGCTGGCGTAGAACTCGTAAGGTGCAGGGCCGGAGTTGGCCTTCTTGGCGCGACGGCGGCGCGCAGAGCGGGATTCGGGTGTGAATTCGTGCTGGGTCGAGGCCTCGGCGATGTCTGCGGACCCCGGCGTTGCCGCCGTATCCCGCTGCTCGAGGCTGTCGGTGATGGTGGTGCTCATGAAGCGCCTTTCTATTGGGCGCCCGTGCGGGCGCGTTTGTCTGCACCATTATGGCAGGTTGCGATGGGTGCCCGGGCGTTACCGCGGTTGCCCGCGGGAAACACGTATATGTGCCGGCCTGTGAACCGCCGGCCGTTGGGTTTTATTCTGAGGAAGAGACGAGATCGCCGCCGAAATGCGCACGTTGGACAACGCCGAATGGATCGCCCGCTGATCATAATCTTGTAAAAGATGTGTAGGAATGCTCGGTTTTACATTCGGAGGTGTTTCCTGGACGAATGAGCGTAATATATCTATTTGCGCATTGGATGCGCCCAGACATTGCGGGGTGGAGCAGTCTGGTAGCTCGCCGGGCTCATAACCCGGAGGTCGTAGGTTCAAATCCTGCCCCCGCGACCAAAATCCCAGCTCGGAGGCCTTTTCCTCCGAGCTTTTTTCTTTAGAAAACACCAAAATGGTCTTTGAAATGGTCTAACTCGCCGGACGCCCCGACGGCGCCTGCGCGGGCTCGGGGCGCACCATCCCCGCGAGCACGGACAGGTCGATGTCCGCCGTGTAATACTGTCTGTTGACCTCGACCGAGTGGCCGAAGTACGCCGAGCGCACCTCGGCCGGCACCCCGCGGTCGCGCCACTCGCTGTTGAGCGTGGCCCTCCATACATGGGACGCCACGTTGCGGAGCAGCGGGATGCCGAGGTCGTCCGCCAGCTCGTCGTACAGGGCGCGCACCGCCTTCTGCGCGTTCGAGCTGTCCCACATCGCGCCGGGGGCAGCGGGGGCGCCGAACACGTAGGGGTCGCCGTCGGCGGGGAGCCTGCGGACGCGCTCCCTGATGCGCTCGGCGACGCGCTCGTCGTCCACGAAGCACATGCGCCCCCGGCGCGTCTTCGAGGCCTCGTCGGTGATCTCGAGCAGGAGCATCCCGTTTGCCTCCGCGACGCACGAGCGCGTCAGCCTCCTGATCTCGACGATGCGGAGTCCGCATGTCGCCTGGGTGAGGGTCGCGTCGATGACCAGGAGGCGCTTCGCCGTCCGCTCTTCGGCAGTGTAGCGCCCGCGGGCGCCCCTGGGCATCGTCGGGTCGATCGAAAGCAGATGGTCGACGACCCTGAGCCGCTGGTCGCGGGTGAGCGCCTGGCCGCCCTTGGGCTTGCTGCCCTTTCGCTGGTCCCCCGTGTAGTCGGGATTGAGCCCGATGGCCTCGTTGACGGAGATGACATGGTCGGACTTCAGCTCGGCGACGACGTACTTTCTGACGACCTTCTGAACCTGCTTCGCCGTCGTGGTGCCGTGCCCGCGCTCTATGCTGAGGAGGGCCTCCTCGAGGGCGTCGGAGGTGGCGGCGTCGGCGATCGGGTAGCGCCGCGCCGCCTCGGCGTACAGCCGCAGGAGCTCGACGTACTTCTTCCTGGTCCGTGGCCTGAGCTTCGAGTCGGGCTTCGCCTCGATGGCGGGGATTGTCTCCTTCAGGACGTAGTCCCGCATGCCGTCGCTGCTTCGCCACAGGCTCGTGCGCGGCCGGCCGTGCGTTGCCAGGAACTCCTCGGTCTTCGCATGGGCCCGCCGCCTGAGCTCCGCCTGCGAGCAGCTGCCTTGAACCGTGAGTTTGGCGGGCCTCTCGCCGTTGAGCGGCCGGACCCGCCATTGAAGGACGTAGCCGCCCTGCGGCCTTTGCCGGCACGAGCACGAGTCGATCGTGCTCTGCCCCGGCTCGAGCGCCATGCTTCTCATCAGGAACCCCTCCTAGCGACGCGGATGCGACGGGGCTCCCGTGCGGCGGCCGGACCGGGCGCCGCGTGATGTGGCCGCCAGACCGGTCGCGCAGTCGACGGTGCGGGAGTCGATCCACGAGATGACGTCCTCGCGGCGGTACCCCACGGGGGAGCGCTTCGCGCCGAGGCGCACGTAGTCGGGTCCCTTGCCCGCCGCGCGCCAGTTCGCGAGCGTGCTCGCGGAGATCCCCAGCATCGCGGCCGCCTCCGCTGAGCTGAGCAGGCGGCAAGGGTCGTCCTGATTCGAGATGGCGTTATCGTGCGTTTTCATTCCTGGCCTCCCCGGCAGCGCGTTCGTGCGCCGGGCAGCGGTTCCATGCGGGCGCCATCCGGGCGCCCCCGCCCCCGGCCGGGGAGGTTGTCGAGAAGCCTTGCTGCCCCCACCGGGCGTCGCTTCCGACGTGGCTCCGACCTCTTTTCTAGAACCCCGGCCGAGCCCGCGATTCTGTCTCACGCGCGAACAGGGCTGGCGCCGATACAATGCGTCAAGGGAGGCCGTAACCTCGGGGTACAGTTGATGTGGCTGATGTGGCTATACTAAATTGGACAGTCGGATGAGAGTCTGAGGG
>ERZ1032357.164-NODE-164-length-22629-cov-17.148489_pt1 | contig 22629 bp, 19 predicted proteins | sample MGYA00517100_ERZ1032357 | MGnify/ENA primary metagenome ERZ1032357 (study PRJEB33719, sample SAMN04262589) | wastewater metagenome | biome: periurban shantytown; feature: animal feces; material: feces | host: Canis lupus familiaris | place: Peru: Lima | collected...
CCTCAGGACAGTGCCCGTCCCCAGCTCGAGGCTAAAAATGAGGGAGCAGCCAAAAAATAGGATATGTAAATATGCCCGGTGCTCCCTCCCCAAGGGCGCCGAACGGGGCCTACAGCTCTCCGCCCGAGAGCAGGCCGCGCAGAACCTTCTCGGGGTCGGCGGAGCCGTCGCGCGGGGCGAGCGCGGTGATGCGCTTTTGCATCTTGAGCTCGTGGAGCTCGTCTTCGAGCTGACGCACGCGGGCGCGGAGCTTCTCGGCCTCGAGCTCGCGCTCCTGGGCGCGCTCCTTCATATCGAGGATGCGCACCACGCCCGCCAGGTTGATGCCTTCATCGGTAAGCTGGTTGATGAGCTCCAGGCGCTCGATATCGGCCTGCGAGTACAGACGCGTGTTGCCGCCGGAACGCTTGGGGTTCACCAGGCCCTTGGACTCGTAGACACGCAGGGTCTGGGGATGCATGCCCGTGAGCTCCGCAGCTACGGAAATCATATATAGCGGCTTGTTGCGCGCATCTTCGGTCATGACAATCCCCTTCTTGCGACTGGACACGGCGCCGGCACTGGACGCGGGTCCCCATTGTACCGCGCCCGATACAGGCGCGGCAAAACGCCGAATGGCCGCAGCACCCGGCGCCACGACCACCCGTATGTATTACATTTTTGCTCGATACGCCTCGACGCGCGAACGGTAGTCGCGTCCATCGGCCTCGCGGAGCTTTTCCAGCGCCGCGCGCTCCTTGTCGCCAAGCTGCGTGGGCACCTGCACCACAACCTTCACGAGCAGCGCTCCGGTGTGTCCCCGGCGCTTCATGTCGGGCGCACCCATTTCCTTGAAGCGGAACGTCTTACCCGACTGCGTGCCGGCGGGAACCTTCATACGCACCGTGGCGCCACCCGGGGTGGGCACGTCTATGGTGCATCCAAGCGCCGCCTCGTACACCGAAACGGGCACCTCCATGGTCATGTCGGCCGTCTTGCCCTGACGCTTGAACAGCGGATGCTCGGCAACGTGCAGCATGACCGTAAGGTCGCCGCGCTCCCCACCGTTGACGCCGAATTCGCCGCGGCGCTTATAGCGCAGCTTGCTGCCATCATACGAGCCGGCGGGAATCGTGACCATGAGCGTTTGCTGCTCGCCCGTCGAAGGAATGCGGTAGGTGACCTTGCGGGTGGAACCGCGGAAGGCATCCTCAAACGATACATCGATGGACAGCGAAAGGTCCCCGCCCTTGCGGGTGCGGGTGCGCTGCTGGCCTCCAAAGCCACCGAAGCCGTCGAACCCTCCGAACCCCTGGGCCCAGCTCGATCCGCCAACACCTTCTCCGCGCATCACGGAGTCAAAAATGTCCTGCCAGGCACCCGAGCCGCCGCCGGCATACGCGCCGCCCTGGCCCGGCATCCCGCCGAACATGAGCATCTGATCGTACTGCTTGCGCTTATCGGGATTGGAGAGCGTATCGTACGCCTCGCTGATTTCCTTGAATTTAGCCTCATCGCCACCGCGGTCGGGATGGTACTTCACGGCGAGCTTGCGAAACGCCTTCTTGATCTCGTCATCGGAGGCGTTCTTGGACACACCGAGAACATCGTAGAACGTTTTTGCCGCAGGCATCGTGGCCTCCCTTCCTGTAAAACCTTGCATGTAAACGAAGCGACCGCCCCACGGCGGCGCTTTGAAAAAACGGGGCGCATCGAACCCGACGCGCCCCGTTCATCCGTTGGTTACTCCTCAGACGCCGCGCTTTCGCTCGCGTCGTCCTCGGGTTCGGCTGCGGGCTCCGGAGCAGGACGCTTGGAGCCGCCGTAGGTCACCGTGACCATAGCGGGACGCAGGACCTTGCCGCCCATGCGATACCCCTTCTGGTACACATCGTTGACGGTCTCGTCATACTGCTCGGCATCCTCCACGCGGCCCACGGCCTGGTGGATGTTTGGATCGAACGCCTCGCCCTTGGGGTCGATCGCCTCGACACCCTCGTGGTCGAACACACCGAGCAGCTTGGCGCGAACGGCGTCCACGCCATCCACGAACTGCTTGAGGTCCTCGGCCATCTCCTGCGTGCGGGCATGATCGAGGGCGCGGTCCATGTCGTCGACCACGGGCAGCAGGGCCGCGACAAGCTTCTCCGTGGCGCGCTCGCGCTCATCGAGTCGCTCCTGAGCGGTGCGGCGACGGTAGTTCTCCCAATCGGCCTGAAGGCGTGCGTGGCGGTTCACCGCGTCGGCGGCCTTCTCCTCGGCGGCCTTCTGGGCCTCGGCTGCGGCATCGAGCTGCGCGCGGACCTCGGCCAGCTCGCCCTGGGCCTTCTCGAACTTCAGCTTGAAATCGTTATCGGCGGCCTCTTCGCCTGCACGGATGGCAGCCTCGACCATCTCATCCTCGGTCATGGTCGTACCCTCCTCACCAGCTTCGACGCCGGAATCCTCTTCGGTCACCTGGTCGACCTCGGCCGGCTCGGCCGTGGTGTCGTTGGCATCCTCAACGGGGATCTTCACGTCGTTCTCCTCAAGATCGTGAGGGGCGGCAGCGGCGGCCGCCCCCGTGCGGTCGGTATCATGCGCGGACATGATTACTTGTCCTCGTCGTCAACAACCTCGTAATCGGCGTCCACAACGTCATCGGAGGCTGCGGAGGCATCGGAGCCACCGTTATCGGAAGCCTGCTGGGCGTCGGCGTACACCATCTGAGCCAGCTTGTAGGCAACCTCCTGCAGCTTGTCGCCCGCTGCCTTGATGGCGTCGAGGTCGGAGCCCTCGAGCGCCTTCTTGGCCTCGGCGATAGCGGAATCGGCCTCGCCCTTCACATCGGCCGGGACCTTGTCGCCCAGCTCGTTGAGGGTCTGCTCGGTGGAGTAGCACAGGGAGTCGGTCTGGTTGCGGGCCTCGACCTCTTCCTTCTGCTTCTTGTCCTCCTCGGCGTGGGACTCGGCGTCCTTGACCATGCGATCGACTTCCTCGTCGGAAAGGGCGGTGGAGCCGGAGATGGTGATGGACTGCTCCTTGCCGGTGCCCTTGTCCTTAGCGGAGACCTTCACGATGCCGTTGGCGTCGATGTCGAAGGTGACCTCGATCTGCGGCACGCCGCGGCGGGCGGCCGGAATGCCGGTGAGCTGGAACTTGCCTAGGGACTTGTTGTCGCGTGCAAGCTCGCGCTCGCCCTGCAGGACGTTGATCTCAACGCTGGTCTGGTTGTCGGCAGCGGTGGAGTAGACCTCGGTCTTGCTCGTGGGGATCGTGGTGTTGCGGTCGATCATCTTGGTCATGATGCCGCCCATGGTCTCAACGCCCAGGGACAGCGGGGTCACGTCGAGCAGCAGGATGCCCTCGACGTCGCCGGTGAGGACGCCGCCCTGGACAGCCGCGCCGTTGGCTACGACCTCGTCGGGGTTCACGGACATGTTGGGCTGCTTGCCGGTCATGTTCTTGACGAGCTCCTGCACGGCGGGCATACGGGTAGAGCCGCCGACCAGGATGACCTCGTTGACCTCGGACAGGGAAACGTTAGCGTCGTTCAGAGCCTTGGTCACAGGTGCCTTGCAGCGCTCGAGCAGGTCGCGGGTGATCTTCTCGAACTCGGCACGGGTGAGGGTGTAGTTGAGGTGCAGCGGGCCGGACTGGTTCATCGTGATGAACGGCAGGTTGATGACGGCCTGCTGAGCTGCGGAGAGCTCCTTCTTGGCGTTCTCGGCGGCCTCCTTGAGGCGCTGCAGGGCCATGGGGTCGGAGCGCAGGTCGACGCCGTTCTCGGACTGGAACTTGTCGGCCATCCAGTCGATGATGCGCTGATCCCAGTCGTCGCCGCCCAGGTGGTTATCGCCGTTGGTGGCCAGAACCTCGAACACGCCGTCGGCCAGGTCGAGCAGGGACACGTCGAAGGTGCCGCCGCCCAGGTCGAAGACGAGGACCTTCTGCTCCTGGTTCTGCTTGTCCAGGCCGTAAGCCAGTGCGGAAGCCGTGGGCTCGTTGACGATACGCTTGACGTTGAGGCCCGCGATGCGGCCGGCGTCCTTGGTGGCCTGACGCTGGGCGTCGTTGAAGTAGGCCGGGACGGTGATGACGGCATCGGTGATGGTCTCGCCCAGGTACTTCTCGGCGTCGGCCTTCATCTTGGAGAGGATCATGGCCGAGATCTGCTCGGGGGTGAACTCCTCGCCGTCGACCACGACAACGCAACGGCCGTTGGAGCCCTCCTTGACCTCGTACGGCACGGTCTTGAGCTCGTCCTGGACCTCGGAGAACTTGCGGCCCATGAAGCGCTTGATGGAGAAGATGGTGTTCTTGGGGTTGGTGACGGCCTGGTTCTTGGCGGCCTTGCCCACGATACGGTCGCCCTCGGCGCGGAATGCGACGACGGACGGGGTGGTGCGGTCGCCCTCGGCGTTCACGATGGTGGTGGGGGCGCCGCCCTCCAGCACTGCCATGGCGGAGTTGGTGGTGCCCAGGTCGATACCGAGAATCTTGCTCATAATCGAATCCCTTCTTGTTTGCGTGGCGCCGCAGCCCGAGTCATGCGCAGCGCTTCGTTTTCGTTCGGTTCTTACTATATCCTCTTTAGCCCTCTGTTATACAAAATCTAAGTCAATTTATATAAGATTTCTTGTCATATGCGTCTATAGGGGTATGACCTGCAGTTTTGTTGGGATTGCACGGAAAACCATGCCCTATGGCACCACACATCGCCCATGATTGCAGCACGCGGCAACGCCCCGGCACGGCTAACGAAACCCTTACTCGGCGAACGGTGTGAAAAGTACGGTCACAAGGGTTGCAATGGGCGGGTCGCGTGATAGATTAATTTCCATAAAGACCCGCTGCCCGCTCCCCTGTGGCATCGGGCGCTACAGAGGAGGTTTTACCATGGCTCATCCTATCATCGAGGCCGACGAGTGCATCGCTTGCGGCGTCTGCGCCGACGCTTGCCCGGCTGGCGTCCTTGAGGTCAACGACGTCGCCACCGTTACCGACGAGGATTCCTGCGTTGCCTGCGGCGCTTGCCAGGACGCTTGCCCCGCTGGCGCCATCACCGGCATTGCCGAGGACTAGTTCCCGGTAATCGTGCATGCACGCACATGCCCCCGATCGCCACGTGCGGTCGGGGGCATTTTTGTTTGCGCACGCGTTCGCGCGCGGCGTCCCCGTGCGGCATGGTAAGGTAACACTATATATAGCTGGGACGCGGAGCCGTGCACTTGCGGCTTTTGCAGGGGAATCGGGTGGGAATCCCGAACAAGGCGGTTACTGTGAACGGGGCATGGCCCCAAAGTCAGGTTACCTGCCCGCGTTCTTCTCGTGTTGTACGGGAGCCACTTGCGTGCTACTGATCCCTGGCAGGCAAGTTGAGTTGCACAGTCGAGCAAACGCCCCTGGGCGCTTGCTGCGCGTGCACGCCCCGACCGCCCTTCACGAAGGCTTGTTCATGCCAAGATGAAGGGAACTACATGGCACAACCTATCCGCACCGCGCGCCGGTGGATCGTTGCGCTCAGCTGCAGCGCGCTCCTTGTGCAGGGCCTGCCAGCGGCAGCCCTGGCCGAGGGGCTCACGGCAGCGCAGGCACCGGCGCCGGTATCCGCAGCGCCCAGCGCCCGCACCGTCACGGTATCGAAGGCCGCCGAGCTGCCCGCGCAGATCCCGGCGGGCACCACCGTTGTCCTTGCCGCCGATATCCAGCTGGCTTCCGATCAGACCATCACCGAGCTGGCCGGCACGCTCGATGGCGCGGGCCACACCGTCACGCTCGCCAACAAGCCGCTCGCCGCAAACGTCACGGGCACGGTAAGGAACCTCAACGTCACCGGCGCGCAGGCCATCGCAAGCGCCGAGGACGTCGGCAGCATCGCCGTTGCGCTTTCCGGGACCATCGAGATGTGCTCCTCCAGCGCCCCCGTCAAACTCGACGGCTTTACGGGCGAGCCCGGCGGCCTGGCAGGCACGCTCGAGGGCGGCACCATCCGCAATTCCTACTATGCCGGCACGATCCAGCCGGACTTCGCCGCCGGCGGCATCGCCGGCGAGGGCAGGGGCGGCGCCATCCGGCATTGCCTGTTCACCCAGGGGTACAGCGCGCTGGCCATGGGCAGCCTCGACACGAACGATGCCCGCAAGGTTTCCGCCAAGGAGCTGGCCGATCCGTCCGCAGTCGACACCCTCAACGCAGACAAGCCCGAGACGGGCTATACCTGGGTACCCGGCGCCAACGGCCCCGTCCTGCAGGACGTCTCCAAGCCCGCCGAGGTCAACAAGGACGCCCTGCACGCGGCGATCGAATCCGCTGCCGCCAAGCAGCAGGCCGACTACACGGCAGAAACCTGGCAGCCTTTTGCCGCGGCACTCGAGGCCGCCCGCGCCGTGGAGGCCGATGCGTCCGCCACGCAACCCGCGGTGAACGAGGCGACCCGCGCGCTCACCGACACCATGGCCGCCCTGGAGCGCCCCCTGTCCACGCGCCCGCTGCCCGTCCCCGAGCAGGGCGTCACGCATATCGATTCGCTCAAGGACCTGGAGAACGTCGACCCCTCCAACAGGGAGGCCTTCTACGTCCTCGACCGCGACCTCACCATCGACGACGCCTGGTTCATGCCGCCCACGGGCGCAGAGTTCGCCGGCGTCTTTGACGGCCAGGGCCACACCATCACATTCTCGCCCAAGGCCAAGCTGGTATCCGGCCAGCTCTTCGGAGGCGTCGCGCGCACCGGCGTTATCCAAAACGTCGCCTTCGCCGGCCCCCTCACCTATGAGAGCGGCAACAAGCTCGCCATGGGTCCGCTCGGCAAAACCGTACGGGGCGCCGTGATCAACTGCCTCACCCGCGTACAGGGCGACAACATCATGGGCTTCGGCCGCACGCTGGACGGCGGCGTGGTGTCCAACTGCGTCTCGCTCGCACAGGGAGGCAAGGTCGGCGGCGTCCTGTTCGCCGAGTACCGCGCCGGCTCGCTCATCAACACCTACTGGCAGGAATTCCTCGCCAATCCCCTGGAGCTGCCCGCCTCCGCGCTCAACAACTCCTATGCGCTCGAGCTCGTGGACATGAAGAGCAAGGCCTTCGCGGACCTGCTCAACCTCAACCGCGGATGCGGCGCGCAATGGGGCCTGACAAACGACGGCACGCCCGTCTTTGGCACCAGCACCGCGTTTAAGGACGACGCCACCCAGCTGGAAGACGACCGCTACGAGGTCCGCTTCACCGACAACGAGGGCAACGTGGCGCCCGTAACCGACCATACGCTGTACCTGAGCCCCGACGCCGTGGGGCAGCATCACCGTATAGGCACGCTCGCCCTGGCCGACGTTCCGGCAGGCAGTACCATCACGTGGGAGACCGCCGACCACAACAAGGGCGATATCGGCACCGATGAGCACGGCGCACTTTATGTATACGGCAACGCCTCGGGCGTGGTCCGCGCCACCGAGCGCACCGCCCAGGGCGAGGTCCGCACCGTCGCAACCATCGTGGTCAAAGCGAAGGCCAAGCCTTTCGACGACTTCCAGGTCTGGCACCAGGACGCCCGCGGCACCTACGCCAACGTGACCGATGGCCACGCCGACGTTGCCGGCTCCGAGGTGAAGAACCTGCAGGTTCGCGTGCATTACACCAGCGATGAGCCCGGCGTGTTCACCCCCATCCCCTACAGCCGCCTCGCCTTCACCACCACCGACCACGACACGCTGTTCAGCAACGACTTCTGCTCCACGTTCTACTTTAAAAAGCCCGGCACGGCCACGATCACGGTGACCCCGCGCGACGGCAGCTGCGAACGCACCCACACCGTCACGCTTACCTCCTCCTACGTGGCCGCCACGTCCATCTCCATGGGCTATAACGAGGATGGGCAGACCGTCACCATCCACGGGCGCAACCCGCTGTCCGCGCGCGGCGCGGCGTTCCTCACCGATCATGCGCGCCCCGTCGTCACCCCCGACAACGCCAGTAACCGCGATGCCTTCAGCGTTACCAGCAGCAACCCCAAGGTAGCCGCGTACACCACCAGCGGCGAGATCGGGTACACCCCGCTCGCAGCCGGCACCACCACGTTCACGGCAACGCTTCCGCACGACCTCGATGCAGCCGGCAAGCCGTTGTCCGCGCAGGTCACGGCAACGTACGCCTATGCGAACCCGCTCGCGCGCGTCACGGCCAACACAACCGAGTACACGCTCAAGGCAGGCAAGACCACCAAGCTCGACCTTGCATTTGAAGGCAAACGTGACGCCGAGGGCTACAGCATCACGGAGCCGGGGCTCGTCTGGACGTTCAAGACGCCCGAGGGCGAGGATGCCGCGGGAATCGTTGGCATCGAGCGCGCCGCCAACGGCGCCTGGAAGCACAAGGCCGGCGCCCCGGACGATGGCCTGTTCCTGCCCACGTGCGATTACCGCATCGTTGCGCTCGCTCCGGGCACCGTCGTTGCGACCGGAACGCCCGTCGACACCACGGGCGGCGCTAAGCCCGTTACGGTGACCATCACCGTGGACGGCGTGGCCAAGAAGCCCGATCTGGTGAAGCTGGCCGAGAAGGGTGCCCGCAGCGCCGCCGCCCACCTGGACGCCGTGCGCCCCGCAAGTGCATACGAGTACGGCTGGGAGTGGGAGATCGCCGCATTCGCCCAGGCCGGACGCGCCATCGACCCGAGCATGATCGAGACGTACCTCGCCTCGCTCGAGGCCAACAAGTCCGTGTGGCTCGCCACGCCCACCGATACGGAACGCGTGGCTATCGCGCTTGCGGCGCTGGACCGCGACATCGCCAGCTTCAACGGCTGCAACGTTGCCGCGGCCATCTACAACAACAAGGAGCTCGGCGCCACCATCAACGAAGTCGCGTTCGCTCTGCTCGCCCTCGATGCCGCGCAGGCCGACGTTCCCGCCGAAGCCGTCTGGACGCGCGACCGCATGGTCGCCGAGCTGGCGTCCTATCTCACAACTGCTGCCGCGTCCGATGAACTCGCCTACGCCGGCGATATCGACATGATGGCCATCGCCATCCGCGCGCTCGCGCCGTACGCCGCTCAACCCCAGGCCGACCGTGCCATCGAGGCCGGCCTCGATGCGCTGCGCGCTCAGATAAACACGGCCACCTGCGACTTCGGCAGCGCCGAGACCGATTCGCAGGTCCTGCAGGCCCTTCTGGCCCTGGGCAAGGACCCGGCAAACCCCGCAAACGGCTTTGCCAACGCGCGCTTCAACCTCATCACCGCGCTGATGGGCTACGAGGCCGAACCGCACGGGTTCAGCCATGTGGCCGGAACCGCGGCCGATATCATGGCAAGCACCCAGGCGTTCCAAGCGCTGACGGCCTACCTGCACGCCTCGGGCAAGCAGCTGTCCTGGAAAGACGGCGTGTCTCCCGCGCCGGGCGAGCAGGGCGACCAACAGCAGGATGGCTTCCAGCCGGACGGCCCCCAACAGGGTGAGGACTCCCAAGCAGAAGCAACGGGCGCCGGTCAGGACCAGGCGCCCGATCAAGGCACACCAGCCGCTTCAAGCACCACGGGGGCGCAAAAGCCGAACGCAGGCCAATCAGACGCCAAGGCCCAAGATCAAAGCGAGCCGTCCGAGGCGGCAAAGGATGACGGCGATACGACCGATAAGGCATCCGACGGCCGCGCGCGCAAGGCTTCTTCGAGAGGCGCCTCCGAGGAAACCGGCCCCGCACCGAGCCTCACCCCCTTTGTAGGCATCGGCGCAAGCCTCGTCTTGCTTGCCGCGGCCGCCGTTCTATTCGTTCGCAAACGATAGGCCGCCAGCCTCCCGCCCCCAAGCGGCTATGCAAAAAGCGCCCCTCCACTTGACGATAAGTAGAGGGGCGTTTCCGTAGGCATGTGAAGCCCGTCGATGTCCGGTTTCATTAAAACGGTACAAAGCCCAATGCCTCGTTCATTTTTAAAACGTAACTACAAAACTCCCTAATAAAGCTTGTAATTACATCTCCAGGTGGTCACACTCCCAATCCCTATCGCATCCAATTCAGGTATATAAATTCCCGAAGCCCCAGTTGCACTAATATCGAGCTCAGTGCTTGGCGTCTGAGTAAAATTATTATGGAATGTAAGGCGCTTGTACCTTCGTTCAAACACCACACCATTAACGGCGGTCCCATTCAATAGGCCATCAAACGTTTTGTAGGTATCGAGCACCTCTTCCGTACGCACCCTCAACGCGATGTCGGTATTGGCTGACCGAACACATTTTTGGATCAGCGTCTCAGTCCCCACGGTATCGCAAAACGCACTCTCCGGCGTGCACATCAACCCGAAAAGCAGCAGCACCAAAGCAATCGTGATTCTCCTCATCGGAACCCCCTAGAAAGTACGGTAATTGCATTTAAACCGATCGAATGCGCCGTAATGGCTGCTGTTAAACGGACAACGTCCATTATGTGTTCCAATCGCCTCATCTGGATAAAGACGCGTATAGCTGTTCACGAATGTAATGCTCCTATACGAAGGCAGGTAACACGGAATGTTATGGTGCAGCGGGTCCTCATAACAATAGAAATACGTATACGTATCGAGGACGTCCGTCTGCCTAGCTCGGATTGTCGGAACCTGAAGCGCCTCAGGAAGAGAGGCCGATTCGAAACAACTTCGATATTGAAGATGCTCTCCGACGGGACGAGCTTGGCAGAGTGGCCCTGCAAACAACCTGGCGGGAAATGCCGAAGCGCCAGCAAACAGTAGAATGCCGATAAGAATAAATTGTGTTATCCTTCGCACAAGCATTGCAACCTCCCTATTTGTTGTTATCTAAAAAGCAATACACCATACGAGAAAAAGGGCGGTCGGCTCCATGAACGGTAGATTCTCTCGGCGAATCACAATCCGTCTCTCTACCCTATTCTTATTCGCTTTGTTGATTTTCCGTTTCATCTATTCTCGTCAGCCCGGCTTCGGCCGTGCACTTCTCACACTGAGCGGCGGCGAACCGTCTCTTGGTGCCATCGCCTTCCTTGCCAGCTTCCCGCTCATGCTTGCCGCGGCAGCGTTCCTTGTCGCCCGAGCTCTCGTTGGGCAAGCTCGTTCTTCGCGCAGGATGGCATATGCGGCCATCGCGATATCGCTCATCGCCCTATCGCTTCTTGCGCCCTTTGCGCCGTTTACCGTCCTTGCGCCTTGGAATCTGCCGATCGGCATCCTAGGCTCGTTCGCCGCGATCGCCGGCGGCGCGCTCCTTGCCCGCGCTCGCGCGTAGTCACAGCGGGGCCCGATCCATGCCTCTACGCCAGTGCCCTCAGAGAGCCGATGGCCCACAGGGGAATGTTGACCAGCCAGCCATCATCGCGGTACCCGGACAGACTCGTACGGATGGCACGCCCAAGCCCAAACTTATCGCATGCAACTCGTAAGCTCTTCGAGCGAAGATTCTCCCCCGCCTTGACCTCTATGGGCAGAACCGCCCCGTTCAAAGCCACGCTGAAATCCGTTTCTGCACGGCCCGCCTCGTTGCTCCAATACACGGGCTCAAATCCGTCCGCCACCAGCTCTTGAAACACATACTGCTCGGTCAAAGAGCCTTTGAACTCGGTAAATAGCGCATGTTCCTGCAGCACCACCTGCATGGGAAGCCCCGACATCGCCCCCAGCAGCCCGACGTCTACGCAAAACAGCTTGAACGCCGATAGGTCCTCATACGCGCTTGGCGGGAAGCGCAGCGCCGCAACACGAGGAACTTTGCTCACAACTCCATAATCCGCAAGCCACTGCAAGGCCTCTTCGAAATCCCGCGCACGTGCGCCGGGCCTCACCGCGCTATAGATAAACCGGCTGTTTTCATGCGCGAGCTGACTCGGAAGGGACTGCCAGGCCATGCGCATCCGCTCAACGAGCCGAACGGGAGCGTGCTTGCTAAAGTCCGCGTCATAGGCGAGAAGGATTTCGTTCTGCAGCCGGCGCGCCTCTTCGTAATCGCGATTCCGAGCAAAGCTATCGACCACCTCGGGCATACCGCCAATTACGAAATAATCCTTGAGGGCACGGACCAGAACATCGGCCACCCCCGATAGCGTGGCCATATCCCCCGCTTCAAGCGCCCGTGCAAGCGGCTCACCATGCACAGCGCGAACAAACTCAACAAAGCGCATGGGACGCATGATGAGCGTCTCGACTTTACCAACGGGAAAGCTCTCGCCCTCTCGACGCAGGGCGAGCCCCATATACGACCCGGCTGCCGCAACATGATATTCAGGGGCCTGTTCGCAGAAATATTTGAGCGATGTCAGACCGCGCGGAGCCTCTTGGATCTCGTCAAGAATCAACAGGGTATTCGCGGGATCGATCGTCCTTCCCAGCCGCAGCTCAAGCTGCGACACGATACGGCAAGGATCAAGGTCTTGGGCGAACACGTCCGCCAGATCCTTGTTGAGCATGAAGTCCAACCGAACGACGTCTTTAAAGTAACGGCGACCGAACTCGTTCAAGAGCCACGACTTGCCCGTCTGGCGCGCCCCCAGGACCAGCAGCGGCTTTCCCGATGCGCATTCCTTCCAAACCCGTAAACGCTCCATATAGCAACGTTCCATGTGTGCAGTCTCCCATCAACAAGCAAACCCATATCTTCTACCTTCAGTATAAAAGTTCCATCCTAAAACGTGCGAGTGATGCACGTTTTTCCATCCTAAAACGTGCGAGTGATGCACGTTTTTCCATCCTAAAACGTGCATCTTTATAGATGCACGCCATTTGCCAGGTATTTTACAGGACGATCCCGGGGTCCTCTACACAACGGGCCCTTCGCTCGTTTCCGAACGGAAGGGCCTGCGCAAACTATATGTGAGCCGATCTTATTCCAGCTCGCCTCTTTCATACGGCAGCACCTCTGCCAAAAAGCCGCGATCCGCCAAGGCGGCCTCGATCTCATCGAGCGCCTCCTCGCTCTCGGCGGCGATGCGATGGAAGTGGTACCCGCTCGTCACCGTCATGAGCGGCGTGGACTTACCGCTGCGGATATCCTTCAGGTAGCGCGCGATATCACGGCGGCTGCGGATATCAAGATCGGCGGTGATCTTGCCGTATGCGCGATGATTCACCATCACGCTCAGCACGGCACCGCCCAGGTCAATGATGCAGGACAGCTCGTCCTCCAGCTCATCCACCGTATGGCGCACCTTGATCAGGCGCGTGGGGACCGTGGGCTGGACGCCAGCCTCGCGCAGCACGTAGCCGCGGTTGGTCGCCACGATGTCATGCCCGTCGGCGCGCAGCAGCGCGATATCCTGCACGATTACCTGGCGGCTCACGCCGGCGGAACGGGCCAGCTCGGTGCCGGCCACCGGCTTGGTGGCCCCATGCAGCTGTTCGATCACGTGAACGCGGCGTTCATCGCCCGTCATCGGCATTCTCGATCCCCCCTCGCAACAACCAACCGACCACAACAGCGCACGTTACAGCATGCGCAGGTGCTTGAGCGACAGGTCAAGGATCGGTGCGGAATGCGTCAGGGCGCCAGACGAGATGAAGTCGACACCCAGGTCGGCCAGCGCACGGATGTTATCCACGTCCACATTGCCCGAGGCCTCCACCTTGGCGCGCCCGTCGATGAACGCGATCGCCTCGGCCATCTGTCCGTGCGTCATGTTGTCGAGCATGATGATGTCGGCCCCGGCCTCAACGGCCTCGCGCACCATGTCGAGATTCTCGCACTCCACCTCGACGGTGCACACGAACGGCGCATGCTCGCGCGCGGCGGCCACCGCATGGGCGATACCGCCGGCCGCATCGATATGGTTGTCCTTGAGCATCACGGCCTGGGAGAGGTTGTAGCGGTGGTTGTACCCGCCGCCCGCCGCAACGGCCGCCTTCTCGAAAATACGCAGGCAGGGCGTGGTCTTGCGCGTATCGACCAGCTTGGTCTTGGTGCCCTCCAGCGCCGAGGCCATACGGTGCGTATAGGTTGCGATGCCGCTCATGCGCTGCAGCAGGTTGAGGGCCACGCGCTCGCCGGAAAGCAGCACGCGCGCATCGCCATGCACCACGCCCAGCAGCTCACCGGGCTCCACCTCGTCGCCGTCGGCCACGCGCGCCTCGAACGTCGTGGCGGGATCGAGCAGTGTGAACGTGCGCTCGAACACATCCAGGCCCGCGATCACGCCATGCGCCTTGGCGATCAGCTGCACCTCGGCCTCGTGCGCCCCCGGGCACACCGACTCGGTCGAGAGATCGCCCGCATTCATGTCCTCGCGCAGGGCAAAGCGGATGATGTCGTCCGCGACCAGGTTCATCGTGATGGGATTCATCGTTCATCCTTCTCTCAAACAGGCAGCAATCTAGCAAGAGGCCAGCGCGTCGATTCCGAGCTCAACCGCACCCAGGCGGCGATGCGCTCCGTCGAGCTCGGGCTCGCCCGCCTCCTCGACCGGCAGGCTCTCCCCCGTCGTCATCTTCCACGCGGCGCGGCGCGCCCACACCAACGATTCGAGCAGGCTGTTGGACGCCAGGCGGTTGGCACCATGCACGCCGTTGCACGCCGTCTCACCCGCCGCATACAGCTCCGGCATGGTGGTGGCACCGTCGCGGTCCACGTGCACGCCGCCCATAAAGTAGTGCTGCGTGGGGACCACCGGGATGGGCTCCTCCAAAATATCCCGGCCCTCCTCAAGGCAATGCTCGCGGATGTTGGCGAAGTGCAAGGTCACGACCTCCGGATCCACCGGCGCAAACGACAGCCACTCGAACTCGGTGCCCTCATCGCGCATCTCATCCTGGATCGCGCGGGCGACCACATCGCGCGGCTGCAGCTCATCGGTAAAGCGCTCGCCCGCGCCGTTCAGCAGCACGGCACCCTCGCCGCGGCAGCTCTCCGAGATCAAAAACGTGCGACCCGGCTTTTCCGAATACAGACCGGTGGGATGGATCTGCACATAGTCCAGATGCTCCTGCTCCACGCCGTACTCGTTGGCCAGGAAGCACGAATCGCCCGTAAGCTGGGGGAAGTTCGTCGAATGCGAGTACACGCCGCCGATGCCGCCCGTTGCCAGCAGCGTATGCGCGGCACGGATCTCGATGCGGTTCAGCTCGTCGTTCGCACGGAGTTCCTCGATGGTATCCGCAGAGCGCTCCTCGGGCACCTCCACCGCACGCACGCCGCGGCAAACCCCGTCTTCAACCAGCAGGTCCACCATCGCAACATGCTCGAGAATCTCAACGTTGGGCAGACGGCGCACCGCCGCCAGCAGCTTCTCGGTGATCTCCTTGCCGGTAATGTCAGCGTGGAAGGCGATGCGCGGACGGGAATGCGCGCCCTCGCGGGTAAACGCCAGCTCGCCGTTCTCATCGCGCTCAAAGCGCGTGCCCAGCGCCAGCAGATCGTTGATCACCGAACGGCTCGAGCGGATCATGATGTCCACGCTCTCACGGCGATTCTCATCATGGCCCGCACGCATGGTGTCGGCAAAAAATGCATCGTAATCCTCGGCGCACGGCAGCACGCAGATGCCGCCCTGGGCGAGCATGGAATCGCACTCGTCCACCGCACCCTTGGAAAGCATCATCACGCGGCAGGTGGTCGGCAGGTTGAGCGCCGCATACAGCCCGGCCACGCCGCAGCCGGCGATCAGCACGTCACAGGAGATATCGGAACACTTTGAGCACTGGGTCATCTTGCACTTCCTCAGAGGAATCGTGCGCACGGGGCGCAATCAGCGAGCTGCGTATTCGAGCATGCGGTCGAGGACGAGCTTGGCGCGCTCGGCCTGATCGACGGGCGGCAGCTCCACCTCGCCCGCGCCCGTCTTGAGGCAGGACACGACCTTCTCCAGGGTGACCCTATCCATATCCGCGCAGGTCGGAGGCGTGGTGGTCACGTAAAAACGCTTGTTCTGGCCGGCACAGCGCTGCTCAAGCTCATACAGCACGCCCTGCACCGTCACGATGATGAACTCGGACGCATCGCTCTTCTCGGCATACCCGATGATGCCGGATGTGGCCCCAATATAGTCGGCCTCGGCCAGCACCTCCTCGGTGCACTCCGGATGTGCCAGCACCTTGGCGGCGGGATGCGCGGCCTTGAGATCGCGCAGCTCTTCAAGCGAAATCGCCTCATGGCGCGGGCAGCAGCCGTCATTCAAGATGATGTGCTTGTCCGGCACCTGCTCGGCCACGTAGCGGCCCAGGTTGCGATCGGGAATGAATAACACGTGTTTCTGCGGCAACTCGGAAACGATCTTCACCGCATTGGAGCTCGTCACGCACACATCGCTCCAGCTCTTGATCTCCACCGTGGAGTTCACGTAGCAGGCCACCGCAAGATCCTCGCCGTACTGAGCGCGGGCCGCGTCCACTGTCATCTTCTGCACCATGTGGGCCATCGGGCAATCCGCTTGCGGCTCGGGCAGCAGCACGGTCTTGGACGGGTTGAGCAGCTTTACGCTCTCGCCCATGAACTCCACACCGGCCAGCACGATCGTCTTTTGGGAAAGCTTGACCGCGAGCTTGGCCAAATAGAAAGAATCGCCCACGTAATCGGCTGCCGCCTGAACTTCCGGCGCAACGTAGTAGTGCGCCAGAACCACCGCATCGTTGCGCTTCTTCAGGTCCTCGAGCTCTGCGACCAATGCGGCCGTCCGCTCGTCCTGGGTATTCTGTGCCATCGTGGGCCTCCCGCCAACATGCAATCTGTCCGGCCTAGTATGGCACGGCAGCGCATCGCTGACAAGACAGCTGACAAGACAGATGTCTACTACGCAGCTCCCACATGATTCGCCGCGCTAATATGGCGCGCCCAGAGGAGGAAGCTGCTTGAGATACGCCCACATGCGCTGCTTCTCCCGCGGATCGGTCAGGGAGGCCTCGAACCCATCGAGCGCCAAAACGCGTCGGCCGAGCACCTGCGCAACCAGGCCGGGCATCAGCATTGCCGTGTTGAAATCCTCTATAATCGCCAATGCATCAGCGTACGTCTCGCGCAGCAGGTCCGCCGCGGTGTTGTCCAAAAGGATAATCGCCTCGGGATCGAGCGCCTCCACAGCCTCGCGGAACAGGTCGACCGTCAGCACGTCGCCCGGCGCGAGAACCGGATCGACCGCGGGGTCCCCCTCCCCCGCCACGGCGGAAAGGGCGCAAAAATCTTCAGGCTCCCACCCTATGGTCGAAAGCGCCGACCTGAGGGCCTTGCCGTCCGGTCCCGCCAACAACTCTTCACCAGCGCACTCGGCCTCATCAAGATCGCCCTTGACCAGCACAACGGGTGAGAATGCGTTGCCGGCAATACGAACGCCGCGCGAGCACAAGCTCTCGAGCTCCTGCTCGGCCGCAGCCGCAAAAGCCTCTTTGCGCTCCGATGCCATAACCGCCATATACGATCGCCCTTTCTTTCTAACCGTTGCTGCCATTCTACCCCGCCCAAACACGGTCCCCGACCGAACGCTCGCCCAGATTCAACTCATCGTAAAAATAGCCCCTTGGTTTTCCGCACGCACCGACCTGAAGTGAGCAAGCGGTCGAAAAAGTGATGGCAAGCTGAAACTAAATTGCAACTTAGGTGTAACAGTTGGCGCAGCGTGGGTATAAACCTGCACGACCTGATACATCCCCATGGACTCATTCCTGGGAAACGCAATATAGGAGGCTATCATGGCCAACATCACCGAAGTCACCCCGGCAAACTTTAACGAGCTGCTGACCAGCGACCTGCCCGTACTCGTGGACTTTTGGGCACCGTGGTGCGGACCGTGCCGCACGGTCTCCCCTATCGTCGATGAGCTGGCCGATGAGCTGGCGGGGCGCGTCGTCGTAGCCAAGTGCAACGTGGACGAGAACCAGGATATCGCCGTCAAGTTCGGCGTCATGTCCATCCCCACCCTCATCGTCTTCAAGGGCGGCAAGGAAGCCTCCCGCACCGTCGGCGCCATGCCCAAGCCGCGCCTCAAGGCTGAGATCGAGTCCGCCCTGTAAGCGGGGCTTGCACGCACATGCAAACGCAATAATTCGGGCCGTCCGCAAGGGCGGCCTTTTCTTTTAATGGGACACGGGGAAGTCAGAGGCGCATCGCGTCCACACCTCATCGCGATTGCGGCATAGCTTTTGGCATAAAAAAGGCCAGGGCAAACATATGCCCTGGCCTGCTATTTCAATGGCTGGGGTACAAGGATTCGAACCTTGATAACTGGTACCAAAAACCAGGGTCCTGCCGTTGAACGATACCCCAACGATGTTACCGCACGCGCTGGCACGCGTGGGTACCTGCATAGTGTACCGTAACTACTCGCTCAATGCATCGCAAAGACCGTCGAGCAGACGAACTGCAAGAGTCTGGGCGTCGCTCGCGGTGAACATGCCGTATTCGGTGATACCCGTGAGCTCGATACGAATCACCACCGGCTTGGACGCGGCGGCGGCCACGGCCGTCTTGATGCGCATGGCAAGGTTGACACATTCCGCCAGCGTGATGGTGGGAACCGGGTCGGCGCCCTCGGGAAGCTCGGTCGAGGCAAGCTGGAACACGATATCGACATCCGTGGGGGCCTCGCTGTCATACAGGACCACACCGCTGCCGTCGGTCGTGGCCGTGGCGATGTTCCACATGCGGGACGCAACGTTGCGCGCGATGGCATCCTCGCCGCCCAAGGCGATGTTGCAGCCCTCGAGCACGCTTGCCGCACGGGCGAACCCGGTACGAGCCTTGGACTCGACATCCACGATGGACGCCTTGCCCTCCCACACATGGTGAAGACGGTTGATGTAGTTGAACGTGTCCTGGAATGCCATGCCGTCGGCGAACAGCCCCACATTCTCCTGGAACTGCTGGAGGGCGGCCTCGGTGTGCGGGCCGAAGTAACCGTCGTCCACGCCGCAGGCAAAACCGAGCGTGTTGAGGGCGCGCTGCAGAGCCTGGACATCGGCGCCGTGGAAGTTGGGGAGACGCAGGTAGAGCGTGCGGTCGCCGAGCTTATAGGAGGCATCGACCAGCGTACTCCAGCATGCGGTGTCAACCTCGGAAGAATTAGGCAGCCCCCGCTCGGCGCGGAAGGAACGCACGGCATCGGCCGTCGACGTGCCGAACTCCTTGGATTCCAGCTCGGCGTGATCGATCTTATAATCGAGCGAGACGAGGCGCGTCTGGACGTCCTCGACCGCCGGACCCTGCATTCCCTGCTTGATGGGCTCCATACGAATCCCCTTTTGATATGAAACGCCCGCGCGGGCGCACAGGCGCCGCGGGCAGATGACAACAACAAGCCGAACGCATCGGACGCGCTCTGCATAACTTGATATAGTGTATCAACTCTTGCCGTTTCGTATGTGCAGACCAGCGACCCGTGCATACGGCTTCAAGAAGAAACCGCGGCTTTCCCCACCGTTTGCCGGCTGCGACGCCGCCCGCGCTACAATAGCGGGCGAATAGACGCAACGTTAGGAGAACCATGGTATCGGCACCGTTTTCGCACGTGATCTTCGACCTCGACGGCACCTTGCTCAACACGCTTGACGACCTCGCGGCCGCCGGCAACCACGTCTGCGAGCTGCATGGCTGGCCCACGTTTTCCACCGACCGCTACCGGTACAAGGTAGGAAATGGCATGCCCAAGCTGGTCGAACGCTTTATGCCCGCCGAATATGCCGGAGACGCGCGCATGTTCGAGTTGGCATTTGCCGAATTCCGCTCCTACTACAACGAGCACAAATGCGACGCCACCGCACCGTATCCGGGAATCATCAAGATGCTCGATGAGCTGCGGGCGTCTGGCATAACCTGCGCCGTGCTCACGAACAAAGACCATGCTGCGGCGACCCCGTTGGTCGAGAGGTTCTTTGGGCCCGATCGGTTTGAACTCGTACAGGGACGCGTCGATGTGTTCCCGCCCAAGCCGGAGGCCCCCATCACCCTCCATGTGCTCGAGCGGCTCGGGGCCGACCCCGCGCAAACGCTCTATGTGGGCGACTCAAACGTCGACGTGCAGTGCGGTCACAACGCGGGTCTGGCGGTGGCCGGCTGCGCTTGGGGTTTTCGCGGCGAGGAGGAGCTTGTTGCCGAGGGCGCTGAGTTTATCGCCCACGAACCGTCCGACCTCATCGGCATTGCGCTCGGCCGGTAAACGCAGTCTCCAAACAAATACCCCACCGCATAGTGCGATGGGGCATTCAGGCCTCCATTGAGTTGCGTGCTCCAGGCTACTCCTTGGCGCCGTACTGCTCGTAGTAGGCATCGATGGCGGCCTTGAGCTCGTCATCGATTACCACACGGCCGACGACCTCGCGGTTGTACAGGTGCTCGGTCACCTCGGCCATGGACACGATGCTCGCCACGGGGAACCCGTACTTGGCCTCGATTTCCTTCTGCGCGGTGGTGACGCCACCCTTGCCGACCTCCATGCGGTTGAGGGAGACGATCAGACCCTTGACCTCGACGTTGGCGGCATTCATGAGCTTGGGGTAGGTCTCGTCGATGGACTTGCCGGAGGTGGTCACGTCCTCGACCATCACCACGCGGTCGCCGTCCTTAAGCTCGTAGCCCAGCATACCGCCCTTGTCGGCGCCGTGGTCTTTGACTTCCTTACGGTCGGAGCAGTACTTGACCTCCTTGCCGTACAGCTTGTGCATGGCGATGGCGGTGACCACAGACAGCGGGATGCCCTTGTAGGCAGGACCGAACACCACGTCGAAGTCCAGGCCGAAGTTGTCATGGATGGCGCGGGCGTAGTACTCGCCCAGGCGCATGAGCTGCTCGCCCGTCACGTAGGCGCCGGCGTTCATGAAGAACGGGGACTTGCGGCCGCTCTTGAGCGTGAAGTCGCCGAACTTGAGCACGTCGGACTCGACCATGAACTCGATAAATTCCTGCTTGTAAGCCTCCATGAGGGCTCCTTCCATGCGGGCGCGTCCACCGCGCTCACCCATTTGTTTGACCAACTCAAGGGTAGCAGAAAAGCGCCCCTTGCCGCGAACGAGCAAGGGGCGCAAGGCGACGAGCCGTTTCCACCACGGCGGCGATTTTGCGCGCCGCCATCGACATGCACGGGCGAAACCGGAGTCGTCCCGCGCTCTTCTAGCAGATCTTGCAGACCCAGCCGTGCGCATCCTCGATCTGGCCGCCCTGAATACCGGTCAAGGTCTCGCGCAGACGCTTCATGACCGGGCCGGAGGACTCGTGACCGTCTGGGAAGACGACGACCGTATCGTCATCGTGGATCTCGCCCACCGGCGAGATGACCGCCGCGGTGCCGCACAGGCCGCACTCGACGAAGGCGCCGGAAGCAACCTCATCCCAGGTAACCGGACGCTCGTCAACGGCGATTCCCAGGTCCTGGGCCACCTGCACGAGCGAACGGCGCGTGATGGAGGGCAGGATCGAGTCCGTATGGGACTTGGGCACCACGAGCGTGCCGTCCTTGGCGACGAACAGCACGTTGGCACCGCCGGTCTCCTCGACATAGGTGCGGGACTCGGAGTCGAGATACAGGTTCTCGGCATAACCCGCGGCATGCGCCTCCATGCCCGCCTTGAGGCTCATGGCGTAGTTGAGGCCGGCCTTGATGTTGCCGGTACCATGCGGGGCAGCGCGATCGTACTTGGAAACGCACAGCTTGACGGTGGTGTCGCCACCCTTGAAGTACGGGCCCACGGGCGTCACGAGGATACGAAACTGGTACTCGTCGGCAGGCTTCACGCCGATGACATCGCCCGTGGCGATCATGAGCGGGCGGACGTAGAGCGTCGCGCCGGAACCGAACGGGGGCACCCACGCGGCGTTGGCTTCAACGACCTGCTTGACCGCCTCGACGAAGCGGTCCTGCGGGAAGGCGGGCATGACCAGGCGCTCGGCGGAATCGGCCATGCGCTGGGCGTTCATGTCGGGACGGAAGCACACAATGGACCCATCGGCGGTGGTATAGGCCTTGAGCCCCTCGAAGACCTCCTGGCAATAATGGAAGATGCCCGCGCACTCCGACAGCGTGATGCTGTGATCGGTGGTCAGGGCGCCCTCATCCCATGCGCCATCCTTGTAGTTGGACACATAGCTATAGTCGGTCTTGCGATAGCTGAAATCGAGGTTTCCCCAGTCCAAGTCCTTCTTCCCAACGGTCATGGTGAACTCCTCACTCGATGCGGGCACCCTCGCCGAAGGCGCCCTCTCAACATAAAGGCCCGTCCGACGGAAGGCCTCTGCATACTACAAGAATGCCGGGCACATGGCCCGGCATTGGCATGTTCGCTTGATTGTACTCCGTCGCGATGGAGCGGCGGCAGAATTAATCGGCAGGAAACGGTTCGCGCGCCGATGCGCCCCGGCGCGACAGAGGCGCTACTTGCCCTCGGCCTCGCGGCGCTTCTGCTCGGCACGCGCCGGCAGGACGCGGAACTTGACCCACCATGCCACAACGCCCACGGCGACGACGATGATGACACCGGGGAGCGTCATCTCGGTCTGCGTGGCGAGAAAGCCCGACAACGGCAGGATGAGCTCGCTGGGGATGGGCGGGAACACGTTCTCGAAAAGGATGAGCGCGACGACCGCAAGATAGCCGAACTTGGGACATTGATGAAGAAACCGATGAACATCGAGCAATTACGATATCGTAACCTTACACAGCACCAACATGTGTCAATTGGAGGTCCCATGTTCCCCAAGCTCTTCGAGCCCTATTCCATCAAGTCGCTCACCATGCGCAACCGCGTGGTGATGCCCGCCATGGGCACGC
>ERZ1032357.167-NODE-167-length-22412-cov-49.621058_pt1 | contig 22412 bp, 15 predicted proteins | sample MGYA00517100_ERZ1032357 | MGnify/ENA primary metagenome ERZ1032357 (study PRJEB33719, sample SAMN04262589) | wastewater metagenome | biome: periurban shantytown; feature: animal feces; material: feces | host: Canis lupus familiaris | place: Peru: Lima | collected...
GGCCGGCGCTTTCGAGAAAGGCCCTGCGATATCGCGCGGAGACTCCAATTCTAAGCGCTCGCGCCGCCTGCTCCCGTACCCGCCCCCGCGCCGACCGTGCCCGTGCCCGCGCCGACCGTGCCCGCGCCCGCGCTCCGAGACTTTCGCGCATCGAAAGCGGGGGAGCTGGATACAATAGAACGAGTTGTTTGTTCTCGAAAGGATTCTCATGGCACGCGATTCCAAAGTTTGGCGCTGCGGCAAATACGAGCTGAAGTTTGACCGGCCACGCATCATGGGCGTCCTGAACGTGACGCCCGACTCGTTCAGCGACGGCGGCGAGCATCTCGATACGGAGGCGGCCATCGCCCACGGCCTCAAGATGCTCGACGACGGAGCCGACATCATCGATGTGGGCGGCGAGTCCACGCGTCCCGGCTTTACCCCCGTCGACCCCGACACCGAGGCGCAGCGCGTCTTGCCGGTGGTCAAGGCGCTCGCCCGCGCCGGCACGATCGTGTCCATCGACACACGTCACGTGGAGGTCGCCAAGGCCGCGGTGCGTGTGGGCGCGTCGATCGTGAACGATGTGACCGGCTTTACCGACCCGCGCATGGTTGATTTCGTCAAAGAGAGCGACTGCGGCGTGGTGATCATGCACGCGGGCGAGGTGAGCGACATCGAACGCCCGCGCACGCACACAGCCGTTCAGCTCGATACCTCTGCCGCCGCCTTTATGGCCGAGAAGGCCCGTGAGGCCGAGGCGGCTGCGAGGGCCCTGGGTGCCACCGGCAAGTCCAAGCGCGCCGCCAAGGCCAAGCTCATCTCGGGCATGATTCAGCCGCTGCAGCCTCAGCTTCCGTTCGATGCGCTGCTTGCCGCCGATGGTGCCGCGCCCGCCGAGCAGCGATCAGCTGCTGCCCCCGAGTCTTCGGCTGCCGCGACGGAGCCGGTGGAGGGGGCCGTTGCCCTCGATGCCGCGCCTTCCGATGGCGCAGTCGTGGCGGTCTCCGCTGCCGATGCGCCCGCTGGGGCGAGCGCGGACGACCTCGCTTCCGTCATGGCGCGTTCCGCGGCTCGAACCGGTTCCGCAAATCGAACCTCTCAGCTGCGTCGCTTCACCTTGCCCGACTCCGCACCCATCATGCGCCGCGTCATGGGGTTCCTCTCCGATCAGGCACGCGCCCTCATCCATGCGGGTGTCGACCGCGAGCGCATCTGCCTTGACCCCGGTCCGGGTTTTGGCAAGGACGCGAACGAGGACATCGTCATTCAGCGCGAGATGGGCAAGATCGCCTCGCTCGGTTACCCCACGCTTTGCGCCGTTTCGCGCAAGCGGCTGGTGGGGGCCATCGCCGGCGTCGAGGACGCGCGGGATCGAGATATCGCCACGTTCGGCGTGTGCCTCGGCGCCATCGAGCAGGGCGCGAACATCGTCCGCGTTCACGACGTCGCCGGCTTTTACCAGTTCCTGAACGGTTTTTGGGCCATTGCCCGTCCCCAGCCCCGCCGCGCCTATGTTGCGCTGGGCTCCAACAAGGGGGATCGCGAGGAGAATATCCGTTCCGCCCGCGATTTGATAGCGCAGATTCCCATGACGTGCGTGTCCGCGTGCTCGCGCATATACGAGAGCGAGCCTGCGTACGAGACGCGCCAAGCGGCGTTTGCCAATGCGGTCGTGGAGATCAAGACCGAGCTCGCGCCGCTGATCTTGCTCGAAGAGCTCATGAAGATCGAGCAGAAGCTCGGGCGGACGCGTGCCAAGGGTGCTCGTCCCAACGGTCCGCGTGTGATCGACTGCGACCTGCTATGGATGGACAACGAGATCCATGGCGGCGACAAGCTACGCCTGCCCCACCCATACCTGGGGGAGCGCGATTTCGTGTTGGTGCCGCTCGAGGACCTCATGCACAACCCGGCGCGCTTCTTCCGCTACGAGGGCGTGGACGTCAAAGAGCCCGAGGATCGCGTGGGCCACGTGGTCGCGGAGCTCGGCACGTTGTAAGCGCGTCGCGCGCCGGCGCAGGCTCGCTGCGCGTTACCTGATGAGCTGACGACGCCGGGCATGCGGGGAGTCTGGGTCCAAAACGGACTGGGCGCGCTGCGTGTCCGGCGTTTCCATTCGACTGCCTCAACGTCTTTGGCATGTCAAAACGGCGCGGATGCCCTTCGTGCCTGGCGTTTGCTATTGGAAAAGTCTGCTCATGGAAGACGCGCCGCTCCGCGCCGCGCGGACGCGGTGCACCTGGAAACCTCGGTGCGGCACGGGGTTTGCGTGCACCTTGGACGCTTCGGTGCATTGCGGGGCCTTTGTGCGCCGTGGAAACTGCGGTGTGACACGGTGGACTTGCCGCATCTTTCGAACCTCGGTGCACCGCGGAAAGTTCGCAGCACTTTGGGAAACTCGGTGCACTTCTCGACCATTTTTTCATTGAAAGATGGTCGAGAAGTGCACCGGGTTTTGAGAAGTGCACCGGGTTTTGAGAAGTGTACCGGGTTTTGGGGATGCATCGAAGTCTGAGAGGCACATCGATGCCCGCTGGGCATTACGGCTTGGGGTGGGGCATCGAGGCTGATAGGGCATGCCGACGTTCGGAGAGGGCCCCGGTGCCGGCGGCCTATGAGAGGCGGCGGTAGATTTCGCAGATGCCCTTGATGGTGAGCTGCGGATCGACCACGTTAAAGACGTCGGTCGCCTCGGCCACGACGCGCGCGAGCCCGCCCGTGGCGATGACGCGGGCATCATCGCGCCCCAGTTCACGCTTGATGCGGGCTACCAAGCCCTCCGCCATCGCCGCCGCACCAACGACAGTGCCGCTCTGGACGGCTTCGACGGTGTTGCGGCCCACGGTTTGCTCGGGCGCCTCAAGAGGGACGCTTGCCAACCGCGCGGCGCGGGCGGTGAGCGCGTCAAGCGAAACACGGATGCCGGGCGCGATGCAACCGCCGATGTAGGCGCCCCGCTCGTTGACGACGTCGATATTCGTGGCGGTGCCGAAGTCGACGACGATGCTTGGAGAGCCGTACAGCGCTGCCGCCGCCGTGGCGTTGGCGATGCGGTCGGCGCCAACCTCGGCCGGGTTGGCGGCGTCGATGCTGGTGACCGAGGCGGTCGCGCGCCCCACCACCACAAGTCGCGCGTTCAGGACCTCGGCGACGCCTTCCCATTCACGCATGAGCTGGGGCACGACGCCGGCGAACGCTATGGCGTTGACCTGCGCCAGATCGAACCCGTCTTTGTGGAAGTATCCGAGCAGGCGAACGTGCAGCTCGTCTTTGGTGAAGGTGCGGTCGGTGGGCATGCGCCACGAGTGGAGCAGCTCCTCGTTATCGAATAATCCAAGCGCGGTCTGCGTGTTGCCCATGTCGATGGCTAGCAGCATGGTCGTGCTCTCCTTTTACTCGTGCTCGCTTGGAACGGGGCGCCGGTTGGCCGTCGGCCCGCGCGATGGCTCGCACAGCGCCGCGATGCTCGGGGCGCTTGCCCGTCAGGGGGCTGAGGACCCGTAGTAGGCGCGCGCAACGCGGTCCGTGCGCGTCGGTGCGCCGGGGTGGGTGCGCGCGGCGCACCGGCGTCGCCATACTCGCCGTGGGCCGCCGGGTGTTCGTCCTCCCCACCTCAATCCAAACGGAACACTTGGTTTGATGCGGTCTTCCTGCGCACATTGTATACTTGTTGGCTGTGCAAAATTGCGCGGCGCTTGGGAAGCAATGGCATTCCGCGCGCGCCGTGGGGTACCCCTGGAGGGACAATATGAACAAGAAAGCCCAGCGCCGACTTGTCGTGACGGGAGGGATCGTCGCAATTGCCATGCTGGTGGTCGCCGCGATCGCGGGTTCTGGCGGTGCGGCCTCGTCCTTGAGCGTCGGCGATCTTTTGGCCGGCGGCTATACCGGCAAAAAGGTGCAGGTGACGGGCTCGGTCGTGGCGGATTCCATCCAGAGTGAGGGCGCGAGCGTCCAGTTCGCCATCACGCCCGAGGAGGGCGACGGCTCGCAGGAGCTGCTCGTTACCTACGACGGGGCTTTGCCTGCCACGTTCGGCACGGGCGTTGTGGCGATTTGCACCGGCACCGTAGAGGACCCGCTCATGCTGAACTGCACGGAGATGGTCACCAAGTGCCCCTCCAAGTACGAGAGCGCCGAGGGCTCCCTGACGGTGAAGGGGCTGCTCGACCAGGCCGAAAGCATGGTAGGCAAGGAGACGAAGGTCTGCGGCTACATCGACGGCGAGGTGAATGACGCCCAGGCCTCGTATCGCTTTGCAATCGAGTCTCAAGGCGCGTTGCTCAACGTGGTGTACGAGGGCGGTCTCGACGAGGCCATGACCGATGGCACGGCGGTCGTCCTGTCCGGCCACCTGGATGAGGACGGCAATTTCGTGGCGACCGAGCAGCCTTCGATTGATTCGTCTATCAGCAAGTAACATATAACGCATGTGGGCGCAGCGGGGCAGTCTCGCTGCGCTTTTTGACGGATGTGAACATGGGGTGGTTCGCGGGTTCCTTGCAGAGGGGAATTCCGGCACCCGAACTCTAGAAAGGGCCCGTATGGTCTCGATTGTCGGCAACGTGATGCAGGCGCTCGCGCTCGTGTTCGCCCTGGTCTCGGCAGTGCTGCTTTTGGCGGGTGTCAAGCTGGGCGGCGCGCGCAGGGACCGTGCCGTTCGCACGGGTTACGCGTTCACGTACGTGAGCTTTGGCCTGCTCACCGCGTGCATCGGCGTCATCTTGGTGTGCATGCTCACGGAGAACTACAGCCTGGCGTACGTGGTTTCCAACTACCCCGCCACGGACAGCCCCCTGCAGCCGCTGTACCGCGTGAGCGCCGTGTGGGCGGGCCGCCAGGGCTCGCTGCTGCTCTGGACGTGGCTCATCGCGGCCTTTGGCGCCGCCCAGGCGCACGCACGTCGCCGCGCCAAGGACGACCTTACATGTGCCGCCCTCGGCGTGACCGAGATCGTGGTTGCCCTGTTCACCGCCACGCTCGTGTTCTCCGCCTCCAACAACCCGTTCATGGCCACCGCCGCCGAGTACCTCAACCCCGACGGCACGCTCGTGAGCAAGATCGGCGGCATGAACCCGCTGCTCATGCACTGGGCCATGATCTTGCACCCGCCGGCGACCTTTATCGGCTACGCGGCCATGACCATTCCGTTCGCCTATGCCATGGCGGCGCTCATCACCGGCGACCTCTCTGCGCGCTGGGTCGAGCTGTGCGACCGCCTGGCGGTGTTCGGCTTCATCTTCCTGTCGATCGGCATGGGGCTGGGCGCCGTGTGGGCGTACGTGGTCCTGGGCTGGGGCGGTTTTTGGGCGTGGGACGCCGTGGAGAACGCGAGCCTCATGAGCTGGCTCACCTGCGTGGCGATGATCCACAGCTTCACGATGTACCGTAAACGCGGCATCTTCAAGCGGTGGAGCATGTTCGCCGCCACTATCACGTTCATCTTCGTGGTGCTCGGCACGTTCATCACGCGCTCCGGCCTGGTGCAGAGCGTCCACGCGTTCGCCGAGGACCCGGTGTCCACGTACTTCTTCCTGGCCATTATGGTGGCGAGCGGGCTGGCGTTCTTGCTGGGCCTGCTGTACCGCCACGGTGAGCTGGGCGAGGATGACGACCAGATTGAGTCGATGGTCTCCAAGAACGGCACGTATTACCTCACGAACATCGTCATGATCATGGCGGGCGTGCTGGTGGCGTACCTGACCGTGTCGAGCGCGTTGCCCGGATGGATGCCGCTCGGCGGCGCGGTGGTCGCGGCGGGCGCGTACAACGCTGTGGCGCGCCCGGTTGCCGTTGTGGTGGTGCTGCTCATGGCGGTGTGCCCACTGCTGGGGTGGCGTAAGACGCAGGGCCCCGCGTTTTGGCGCCACATGCGCTGGCCGCTGATCGTTGCCGCGGTGATCTTTGCGATCGAGCTCGCGTATTTCGCGTTCACGCTGGCGCCCACCTACTACGGCATCCTGGCCGACGGCGGTTCTGCCGCCGCGGCGCTGGCCGAGCAGGGACCTGCGGTGTACTACTTTGCGCTGACCGTCGTGGCGTTGGCTTCCGCCGCGCTGCTGCTGGCGACCTCGGGCTACCTGCTGGTTCGGGGCGTGCGCGCCCGCATGAAGAACAAGGGCGAGTCCGCTCCCGCCGCCGTGATCAACCTGTTCCGCCGCTCGCCCGCGCAGGCCGGCGGCTACCTGTGCCACTTGGGTGTGGCGGTCGTGGTGATCGGCCTCGTTGGCTCGATGATGTACGTGCGTGAGGTCACGGTCGACCTTGCGGGCGAGGCAGGCGAGTCCGCGCAGGTGGGCGAGTACGTGCTCACGCTCACGGGCAGCGAGCGTTATTCGGATAGCCAGGACAACGAGATCATGCGCGTGGAACTCGATGTTGCGCGCGCGGGCGAGGAGGGCCGCGTGCTGGGACATGTGGCGCCCTCGATGAAGGTCGCCGCCGCCACGAGTCAGTCCACGCTCGACGCCTCCGTGCTCACGTTTCCCACCGAGGACCTGTTCATCGCGTTCCAGGGCCTGAACGCCGACGGCTCGCTGTCCATCAACGTCAAGGTGAACCCGCTGATTCTGTTCACCTGGGCGGGTGGCGCCGTGTCCACGCTCGGCATCGTGCTCGCGTTCGCGCCGCGCCGGGCCACGCCGCTGCTCGCCGCCGATGAGCGCACCCGCGCGAAGGCGGGCGAGGCGTGATGTCCACGTCCGAGGCCCGCTCAGCGGAAGGGATGCCCGGCGCCGCCGGGTGTGCAAAGGGGCCGTTTGCGCCGACGGAAGGCCGGAGTGGTTCCGGCATTGTGGCGATGGAGAGCCATGGCGGCTCCGGTTTCGTGGAGGCGGAAGGGCAGTTGGACTCCCGAGCCTCTTCGCCCGCCGTCGTCCATGCGCCGTGCGCGATCGAGGCGTGCGGGCTGGTCAAGCAGTTCGGCGCGCGCCGCGCCCTCGACGGCGTTGACCTTGCGTTGCCCCAGGGGGCGTTCCTCTCGATTTTCGGCCCCAACGGCGCCGGCAAGACCACCCTGTTGCGCGAGCTGGCCCTCTTGGCACGCCCCAGCCGCGGCAGTCTGCGCATGTTGGGCATTGATGCCCTGGAGGAGCCGGACGCCCTGCGGTCGCGCATCGGGCTCATCTCGCACAAGTCGATGCTGTATAGCGACCTGACCGCCCAGGAGAACCTGGCGTTCTTCGCATCGCTCTACGGCGTGACGGGTGCGCCCGCGCAGGAGCGCATCGATGAGCTGCTGCGCCTGGTCGAGCTCGACCACCGCCGCAACGATTGCGTGCGCACCTTCTCCCGCGGCATGCAGCAGCGCCTGTCCATCGCCCGCGCCCTCATCAACGACCCCGACCTCGTGCTGCTCGACGAGCCGTATTCCGGCCTCGACCCGCATGCGGCGGAGCTGTTCGACCGGCTGCTGGAACGCGTGCGCGGGGGCCGCACGTTCGTCATAGTGAGTCACGATTTGGACAAGGGGTACGACCTCTGCACCCATGCGCTCATCTTGGCGCAGGGGCGCGTGGTGGTGTGCGCGAACAAGGAGCTCATCGACCGCGAGGCCTTTCGCGAGTTGTACCTGGCAACGGTGGGCATGGGGGTGGCGTAGATGACCGTGCGCAAGTCGACGGGCGAAGGCCCGTTCACACAGGGCGCCCGCGCGCCAAGGCCCTCCGCGTTCGCCCAGTACAGAGCCCTGCTTGCCAAGGATGTTCGCCAGGAGCTGCGCACGCGCGAGATGCTCACCTCCATGGCGGTGTACTCTCTGCTCGTCTTGACCGTGTACGGCGCCGCGTTGGCGCAGGTGGGCGACAAGTTGCAAATCGTTTCGTTTGCCGGCGGCTTGCTGTGGGCGCTCATCGTGTTCACGAGCCTTCTGGGCCTCAACCGCAGTTTTTCACACGAGACCGAGTCGGGTTGCCTTGAGGGCATTTTGCTCGCCCCGGTCGATCGCGCGGTGGTGTTTTTGGCCAAGGCGACCTCGAACCTGCTGTTCCTGCTTGCGGTCGAGCTCGTGACCGTGCCGCTGTTCTTCGTCTTCTTCCTTTCCGGAGCGGCCCTTCCGCCCACCGCACCGTTCATGGTGCTGCCGCTCTTGGTGGGCACGGTAGGCGTTGCCGGCGTGGGCACGCTGCTGTCCACCATGGCCATCGACACGCGCGGCAAGGACGTGCTGCTCGCCATCCTGTTCATCCCCGTGGCGTTCCCCCTGCTGTATGCCTGCGTGTCCGCCACCGGGGTGGCGCTCGCGGGTGTTGAGGGGACCTTTGCGACGTTCTGGCGGAGCCTGGCGCTGGCAGGGGCGTACGACGTGGTCATGATCGCCGCGGCGTGGGGCCTGTACGAGTTCGTGCTCGATTCGTAAGGGGAGCCGCCCCGTGCGTTAGTATGTACGGGTCAAACGCTTATGGCTGCCGCGCGCCGGGTTTCCTCTCGCGGGCGCGCGCCGCGTTGCCGTGACGTGAAAGGAGTGCGATGCACAAGAATCGCGCCGATGCGCTGGTGCCGGCCTTGTTGGTCCTGGGCGCGCTGCTCATAGCCGCCGACGTGGTGTGGACGTTCACGCTCGCCCCGCTCGTGCAGGGCGCGCAGCTGCCCGAGCCCGTGGTGATTGCCGGGCAAATGGTCACCACTAAGTTGCTGCTGAGCCAAAAGATCTTTTACCTGCATGTCCCTGTGGCCGTCGCATCGTTTGTGGCGATGGGCGCCGCGGCGTTCTATGCCCTGCGCTTCCTCATGACCAAGGATCGCGCCCACGACGTGCGCTCGCGTACCGCCATGCAGATCACACTCGTGTTCATTGTGGCGACCATGATCTCGGGCGACTTGTGGACCCGTTTTGAGTGGGGCGTCTGGTGGGTGTGGGAGCCGCGCCTGACCACCTACTTCATCTTGATGCTGCTGGTGATTGGCTATTTTGTGCTGCGTAACGCGCTGGACGACCCCGAGAAGGCGGCGCGCTTTGCGGCGGTGTTCTGCATCGTCGCCTTTGTGGACGCGCCCATCTCGTTTCTCATTACGCGCCTGGTGCCCTCCTCGGTGCATCCCGTGGTGTTCCGCACCGATTCCGGCCTGCCGCCGCTCATGCTCACCCCGTTTTTGCTGGGAATGGCCGGTGTGCTCATGATCGCGTTCGCCCTGTACCGGTATGCCCTGCGCGTAAACGCGGCTGCGGATGAAGTCGAAGATCTCAAGCGCCGTTTGGAGGAGCTGGATGGAGAGGCGTCCCGCGCGGCAGCGGCTGCGGCGCTCGATCGGCTTCAGGCGCGTGCCGCGGATGTGGCCTTGACGGGTGGGTCCGGCGGCGCGCGGGGCGCGACTGCTTTTGATGCGTCCGCCGGTTCGCGCGCCCCTGGTGAAGCCGATACGCCCACCCGCTCCTGCCCCGATGTTTCCCGTGCGTCCCATATGCCCAAGGAGGACTAAATGGATCCGATTCTCTCCGAGGTCTACTCGACCGTGCTGCCTGCGGCTCCGTATGTGATCGCCGCGTATGTGGGCATTCTGCTCGCCTTGTTCGCGTTCGTGTTGTCGCTGTGGCGCAAGTCCAAGCGGACAGAGGCGGATATCGACGCGCTCAAGCGCGCCCTTGAGGATCGAGAGAAGGGCTCTCGCTAGGTCTGGACGGCCCGTGCGTGTTGTTTTGCGTGATGAACGACCCCTTGCACGTTGGTGCGAGGGGTCGTTTTTTGCGCGTTTCGTGCATCTTTTTGGGGCGGCGGGCGTACGTTGTTGCGATATGGCGTGTCTACGCTGCGGTGTCAGATGATGCGGCACCGCGTGCAAGGCTTTGGTCAGCATAGGCGGGAAAAGCCGCTCGATTGGCCTGATACGCTCTTGCTCCCAAGGAAATGGAGGGCAAGATGGCACACGTGGCGCAAGGCGGGATGGAGCAGGCGGGACGCGGGCAAGTGGTTGCAGATGCGGGACCGGAAGGCTGGGAGATATTCGAGGACGTCGAAGATTGGGGGCTGTCGGACGACGCGGCGGAACCGGTTGGCTGGTCGGAGGGCTGTGGAGCCGCCGCGTCATCGTCAGGTGCATTTACCGAGGACCCTGCGGGTTTTTTGGGGCAGGCGATCATGGGGGCGGCGGAGCGTGATGCGGGCGCGATGGAGCGTGCCCATGCGTTTCCGTTGGGCAAATGGCTGAGAGACGATGGCGGCGTTCCCATGCGGGAGGCCAAGACGCATCTGAGCCGCCTTGCGACGTATGCGAACGACACGGGGGAGACCATCCGGGTGATGCGCAACGGCGCGCCCTGGTTTGAGATACGCCCCCTCGCCTTTGCGGGCCACCGTGTGTGAAGACGCGAGACGGGGCGTACCGCCCTTGCCGTGCGCGGGCGGATCGGCGCGCGGATGGTTCGCGCGCGAGACAGGGCACACATGAAAAGCCCCGCCGGACCGCGTGCGTGCGGAGTCCGGCGGGGCGTTGGGAGCGGGCCTCTGCGGCGCTACCGTTGGGGCTATGCGCTACTCGAGCTCAAAGGCACCCGTGTAGAGCTGATAGTAGTAGCCCTTCTTGGCGATGAGCTCATCGTGCGTGCCGCGCTCGATCACGCGGCCATGGTCAAGGCAGATGATCACGTCGGAGTTGCGGACCGTCGAGAGGCGGTGCGCGATGACGAAGGTCGTGCGCCCCTGCATGAGGGCGTCCATGCCGCGCTGCACGATGGCCTCGGTGCGCGTGTCGATGGAGCTCGTGGCCTCGTCCAGGATCATCGCGGGCGGGTCCGCAACCGCGGCGCGCGCGATGGACACGAGCTGGCGCTGACCCTGGCTCAGCTGCGAGCCGTTGCCGGTGAGCATGGTGTTGTAGCCGTCGGGGAGGCGACGGATGAAGTCGTCGGCTCCGGCGAGCTCGGCGGCCTTGATGCACTCCTCGTCCGTGGCGTCCAGCTTGCCATAGCGGATGTTGTCCATGACGGTGCCGGTGAACAGGTTGACGTCCTGCAGCACAACGCCCAGGGAGCGGCGCAGGTCGGCCTTCTTGATCTTGTTGACGTTGATGCCGTCGTAGCGGATCTTGCCGTCGGCGATGTCGTAGAAGCGGTTGATGAGGTTGGTGATGGTGGTCTTGCCGGCACCCGTGGCACCCACGAACGCGACCTTTTGGCCGGGCTTGGCGTACACGGACACGCCGTGCAGCACCTCGTGGTCGGGGGTGTAGCCAAAGTCGACATCGACCATGCGCACGTCGCCACGCAGCGGGACATAGGTCACGGTGCCGTCGGCCTTGTGCGGGTGCTTCCAGGCCCACAGGCCGGTGCGGTGGTCGGCCTCCTCGATCTCCCAGGTGTCGGGATTGACCTGCGCGTCGACGAGTGTCACGTAACCCTCATCGACCTCGGGCTCCTGGTCGAGAAGCTCGAAGATGCGCTCGGCGCCCGCAAGGCCCATGACGACGGCGTTGATCTGCTGGGAAACCTGGCCGATCTGACCGCAGAACTGCTTGGTCATGTTGAGGAAGGGGACCACGACGGCAATGGAGAGCGGCAGCCCGGAGAAGGAGAGGTTGGGAACGCCGAGGGCGAGGAACACGCCGCCCGCGAGCGCCACCATGACGTAGATGAGGTTGCCCAGGTTCATGAGGATGGGCATGAGGATGTTGGCGAACATGTTCGCCTTTTGGGACACCTCGAAGAGCTTCTCGTTGCGCTCGTCGAAGTCCTCCTCGGCCGTGCGCTCATGGCAGAACGCCTTGACGACCTTTTGGCCGTTCATGACCTCCTCGATGTGTCCCTCGACGACGCCGAGCTCCATCTGTTGCGCAATGAAGAAACGCGCGGAGTTGGAGCCCAGCAGCTTGGTGAGGAACGTCATCACGGCGACGCCCGCGATGATCACCAGGCCCATCCAAGCGGAGAAGTAGAACATGATGCCCAGGACGGTGGCGAGCACGATGATGGTCTGCAGCAGGTTGGGCAGCGACTGCGAGATCATCTGGCGCAGCGTGTCGATGTCGTTGGTGTAGTGCGACATGATGTCGCCGCGCTGGTTGGTGTCGAAGTAGCGAATGGGGAGGTCCTGCATGCGGTTGAACATCTTCTCGCGCAGCTTCTCCAGAGAGCCCTGCGTGACGACGCCCATGTAGCGGTTCCAGAACAGGGAGGAGAGGTTGCCGATGAGATAGATGATCGCCAAGACGGTCACCAGACCGAGGATCTTGGGTTGAGCTGCGGTCCAGTCGCCTGTCTGCCAGGAGGTGGAGATGACCTCGAGCGCCTTTTGCAGGAAGACCGACCCGATGGAGTTGATCAGGCCGCAGAGAAGCACGCCCGCCATGACCAGCGGCAGCAGCACCGGATAGAAGGAGAAGAGCATCTTGATGATGCGCTTGAGGGTGCCGGACTTGCGGTTCTTGGCGCGTGCGGCGGTGGATGCCTTACTCATGCGCCTCACCCCCTTCCTGGGTCGTGTCGTTCGGCTCGCCGGCAGACGTCTCCTCGGCGTTCAGTTTCTCGGCGGCGCGCATCTCGGGCGCTGCCGCCTGGTCGAGGTCCTGCTCGGCCTCAGCCTCGGACTCCGCGGCCTCGGCCTCCTCGCTCATGCGATTTTGGGAGAGGAACGTCTCGCGGTAGATGTCGGAGCACTCCATGAGCTCGTCGTGCGTGCCGATGTTCGCGATGCGTCCGCCCTCCATGACGATGATGCGGTCGGCGTCCTGCACGGAGGCGATGCGCTGGGCGATGATGAGCTTGGTGGTCTCGGGCAGGTACGCTGCCAGCCCCGCGCGGATCTTGGCGTCGGTCTTGGTGTCGACGGCGCTCGTGGAGTCGTCGAGGATCAAGATCTTGGGCCGGCGCAGCAGGGCGCGCGCGATGCACAGGCGCTGCTTCTGGCCGCCGGAGACGTTGGAGCCGCCTTGCTCGATCCAGGTGTCGTACCCCTGGGGGAAGCCGTCGACGAACTCGTCGGCGCAGGCGAGCTTGGCCGCCTCGCGGACCTCCTCGTCGGTTGCGTTGGCGTCGCCCCAGCGCAGGTTCTCAGCGATGGTGCCGCTGAACAGCACGTTCTTTTGGAGCACCATGGCGACCTGATGACGCAGGGCGTCGAGGTCGTAGTCGCGCACGTCCACGCCGCCCACGCGGACGGCGCCCTCGGTGACGTCGTACAGACGGGCGATGAGGTTCACGAGCGAGGACTTTGCCGAGCCCGTGCCGCCGATGATGCCGATGGTCTCGCCGCTCTTGATGTGCAGGTCGATATCGTCGAGCGCTTGGCGCTCGGCGTGCTTGGAGTACTTGAAGCTCACGTGGTCGAAGTCGATGGAGCCGTCGGCGACCTCGTGCACGGCCTGGCTGGGGTTGTCGATCGTGGGCTGGGCATGCAGCACCTCGACGATACGGTTGGCGCTCTCCTCGGCCATCGTGACCATCACGAAGATCATGGACAGCTGCATGAGGCTCATGAGGATCTGGAAGCCGTAGGTGAAGGTGGAGGAGAGCTGGCCCACGTCGAACAGCTCGCCCTGGCTGGTGATGATGAGCTTGGAGCCCAGGAAGATGATGATCACGAAAGCGCCGTTGACGCACAGGTTCATCATGGGGTTGTTGAGCGCGAGCAGCTTTTCGGCGCGGGTGAAGTCGGCGCACACGTCCTGCGCGGCGGCGGCGAACTTCTTCTTCTCGTAGTCCTCGCGCACGTAGCTCTTGACCACGCGCATGCCCGTGACGTTCTCCTCGACCGACTCGTTGAGGGCGTCGTACTTATGGAAGACGCGCGTGAAGATGGGGCCCACCTTGTGGATGATGAGACCCAGGCCCAGGCCGAGGAGCGGAATCATGGCCAGGTAGACGAACGAGATGGAGCCGCCCATGGCATACGCCATCACGAACGCGAAGATCAAGACGAGCGGAGCGCGCACCGCGATGCGGATGATGAGCATGAACGCCTGCTGGACGTTGGTGACGTCGGTGGTGAGGCGGGTGACGAGCGACGAGCTGGAGAACTGGTCGATGTTGCTAAAGGAGAACGTCTGGATCTTGTAGAACAGGTCGTGGCGCAGGTTCTTTGCAAATCCGCAGCTCGCGTGGCTGCAGGTGATGCCCGCCGCCGCACCGAAGAACAGCGAGACGAGCGCGATAACCACGAGCAGGCCCGCCGTGGGCAAAATCTGCGCAACGGTCGCGCCATCCTTGATGGTGTCGATGAGGTTGGCGGTCACAAAGGGGATCGCCATCTCGCAGGCGACCTCTAACAAAACAAGGATGGGTGTGGCAATGGTGTGCCACTTGTAATCGCGGATGGATGCGGCGAGTGTCTTAACCATCTAACTCCTCCCAGGTGACGCGTATCTTCTCGAGCATTTCGGCGAGCTGCTCCTGCTCTTCGACGGTCAGGCTGCTAAAGGCGACCCGGCGAAACGCCCGGCGCTTCTCGTGCTCCCGACGAGCCAGTTCGCTGCCCGCCCGGGTGAGCTTGACGAACAGCTGGCGGCGGTCCTTGGTGTCGCGCGTGCGCTCGATGAGCCCAGCCGCCTCCATCTTGGAGAGGATCTCGGAAAGCGACCCGGGCTTGAGCTCAAAGTGCGAGCCGAGTTCCTGCTGTGAGAGCTGGCCTCCGCAGCGGTCGAGCATGCACACGATGGGCACTTGCCCCGACCGTCCACCTCCGTGAAAGTGCATGTAATGTCCGCAAAAGCCCAGGCCCTGCAAGATGCGCTTTGCCCGGGCGGTGCCGTCGTCCAGCTCGGCGTCGAGGTCGCGCGCGTTCTCGGTGGGGGTGTCCTCGGCGCCCTGCGATGCAGAGTCGCCGCACGTGGTCGACATGATTCAGCTCCTTCCTGTAAGTCAAATTGTTCGGAACCAGTTTAATTCGGTGCCTTATCGAATGTAAAGGTGCCTAATGATAGCGGATGCTGAAGCGTTTCAAGCGACACGCGAGCAACACATTGTGAGGTAAATCCTGCCCATATCGACCGCGCGCGGCGCCGTACCTACCCTTTACCGAAACAGATGTACTGCTAAACGAAGTGCGGCAGTACCATTCGACCATTACTTTGGCCAGATTGTGTCAAAACAATCGAGAACGGAGATGGCTATGAGGTTGAAAGCCCCAATCTCGCTGCATGGAGCATGCGGACGGGTCGCGCGAGGTGCCGTTGCGGGCGCATTGGGCGCCATGCTGCTCGCAACTCCTGCAACGTACTGCTTTGCCGAGGGCGCGCCCGAAGTCCGGTCGAGCTCGTCGACGCAGATGAGCTCCGCGGAGGAGGTCGTGTACGTCAACACGCTCAACGACCCTGCCGCGCGCATCCAGAGCTTTAACGAGAACTGGAAGTTCAACCTGGGCGATGCGAAGGGGGCGGAGGCGCCCGAGTTCGACGACTCCACTTGGGAGCATGTGAATTTGCCCCACGACTACAGCATCGATCAGGAGTACACGCAAAAGGGCGAGGCCGAGAGCGGTTACAAGCTGGGCGGTATCGGTTGGTACCGCAAGAGCTTCACCGTGGGCAAGGAGCTTGCGGGCAAGCGCATCCGCATCGACTTCGACGGCGTGTACATGGATTCCACGGTATGGGTCAACGGGCGTAAGCTCGGCATCCACCCCAACGGCTACACGCAGTTCTCCTTCGACCTCACCGACTATATAAAGGTGGGCGAGGAGAACACCATCGTTGTCAAGGTCAACCATCAGACGCCTTCGAGCCGCTGGTATTCCGGCTCCGGCATCGGGCGCGATGTGAACCTGGTCGTGACCGACCCGCTGCACGTTGCCAAGGACGGCGTCGTGGTGAGCACTCCGGAGCTCTCCGCTTCGAACAAGGCGAGCGTCAAGACGAATTTCAAGACGACGGTTGAGAACGACGGCAAGGACGACGCTACGTTCACCGTGGTAAGTACGGTGTTCCCGCGCGGTGGCGAGCCTGAGCAGAAGATCGCCGAGGCAACGGCTGAGAAGACCGTCAAGGCGGGTGCGTCCGTCACGGTCGAGTCCTCCGCCAACACCACTGCGGCACCCAAGCTGTGGGGCCTTGACGACCCGAATCTTTACACGGTGCGCACTCAGATCAAGAAGGACGGCAAGGTCGTCGATGCGCACGACGTCGACTTCGGCTACCGTTTCTTCGACTTCGATCCCGCCAGCGGTTTTTCGCTGAACGGCGAGAAGATGAAGATCAAGGGTGTTTGCATGCACCACGACCAGGGCGCGCTGGGATCGGTCTCCACGCGTGACGCAATCGAGCGCCAGGTCAAGATCCTCAAGGACATGGGCTGCAACGCCATCCGCACCTCGCATAACGTTCCCGCCAAGGAGCTCATCGAAGTATGCAACGAGCAGGGTATGCTGCTCGACGTCGAGTTCTTCGATGGCTTGGCATGGCCCAAGAACGGCAACGGCAACGATTACGCCCGCTTCTTCAACCAGAAGATGGGTGAATCCGAGCTCGTGGGCGCCGATGCGAACAAGACGTGGGCGCAGTTCGACCTCGAGCAGTCCATCGCGCGCGATGTGAACTCCCCGGCCGTGATCATGTGGTCGCTCGGCAACGAGATGAGCGAGAGCGCTGCCGGCTACAACCAAGCAACTGCTCGCACCATCCTGCAGAACATGGTCGAGTGGGCCAAGGCGGCCGACCCAACGCGCCCGGTGACCACCGGTGACAACAAGATGAAGGGCAACGCCGGCAATACGGAGCTGAACTCCGACGTTATCGGCGATGCCGGCGGCGTGGTTGGCTTGAACTACGCAACGAGCGACAACTACCGCTCCGTTCACAATTCAAAGCCCAATTGGTGCCTTATCGGCTCCGAGACTGCTTCTGCCACCAATAGCCGCGGCGTGTACAGCACCAAAGAGAATAACAGCCTGAACAACGATAAACTGCTGACTTCGTACGACAAGTCCAAGGTCGGCTGGGGCGCCTACGCGTCCGAGGCGTGGTTCGACATCATCACGAACGACTTCATGGCGGGCGAGTTCGTGTGGACGGGCTTTGACTACCTAGGTGAGCCCACGCCCGCCAACGGCACGAACGCCGGCGCGCAGGGCGCTTGGCCTTCGCCCAAGAGCTCGTACTTCGGCATCATCGACACCGCCGGCCTGCCCAAGGACTCCTACTACCTGTACCAGTCCCAGTGGAACGACAACGTGAACACCTTGCACATGCTTCCCGCATGGAACGAGGACGTGGTGGTCAAGACTGGCGACAAGAAGAACGTCGAGGTCGTTGTCTACACCGACGCCCCGCAGGTCGAGCTCTTCTTCACGCCCGCGAAGGGCGGCAATCCGCAGTCCCTGGGCAAGAAGGCCCTGACCAAGGTGACCACGGATGGCGGCTACAGCTACCGCGTGTACAAGGGCGAGGACGGCACCAAGACACCTACGCACTCCGATTTGTACCTCACATGGGAAGTTCCCTACGCCGACGGCACCATTACCGCAAAGGCCTATGACGACCAGGGCAAGGAGCTTTCCACGGAGAGCTGGGACGGCCGCAAGAGCGTGACCACCGCAGGCCCCGCCAAAAAGCTTCGTGCCACCGCGAGCCGCACCAAGATGACCGGCAACGGCACCGACCTCGCCTACATCACGGTGGATGTTACCGATGAGAACGGCGTCATTGTCCCCGACGCTACCAACAAGGTGAGCTTCAAGGTCGAGGGCGCGGGTGCCCTGGCCGGCATCGACAACGGCGTTCAGGCCGACCATCATTCCTATCGCGATTCCAGCCGCGCCGCTCAGGCGGGCCAGCTGGTGGGCATCGTCCGCGCGGGCAAGAGCGCGGGCGAGGTGAAGGTCACCGTGAGCGCGGACGGCCTGGAGCCGACGAGCGTTACGATTCCCGTTGCCGCCGCTCCCGGCAACCCGGATGCGGGCAAGCAGATCGACAGCTTCTTCTACTCCAAGAACTACTACGTCAAGGCCGGGTCGGCGCTCGAGCTGCCCGCTCAGATCGAGGTCCGCTACACCGACGGCAGCTCCAGCGAGCAGCCGGTCGAGTGGCAGGCTGTTTCCAACGACCAGCTCTCCAAGCCCGGCTCCTTCAGCGTGAGCGGTACGGTTTGCGGGCTTCCGGTGTCCGCCAACGTGACGGTGCTCACCGAGGTCGCCGCGCTCTTGAATTATTCGACCACGACACAGGTGGCATCTCCTGCCGTGCTGCCGCAGGGCCGTCCCGCGGTTCTGGATGACGGCACGATCCTCAACGCGAGCTTCCCCGTGACGTGGAAGACCCCCGGTGATGATGCCTATGCCCAGCCCGGCAACGTAACGGTCGAGGGCACGGCAAACGTGTTCGGCAAGGACCTTGCGGTCCAGGCCACGGTTCGCGTGCAGGAGGGCGAGGTCAAGCTCGGCTCAAGCGTGACCAAGGACGCGAAGCTCTCCCAGAGCGTTCCCGAGAGCCAGACCTCCGACACGCTCGACGCCATCAAGGACGGCAAGACCGAGATCGGCTCCAACAGCAGTGGCGGCCGCAACGAGACCTGCTGGTCCAACTGGCAGTACTCGCAGAACGGCAATAACAAGGCATCGATCACGTTCCGCTATGACACGCAGCGCGTCTTTGGCAAGATCAACGTGTTCTTTGGCCGCGACAACGCCTCGGGAACGTACCCCGATGCGGACACCACGACGTTCGAGGTGTCCGAGACGGGCGCCGAGGGCAGCTGGCGAACGCTCGACGTCAAGGAGACCATCGACGCCGCCGAGTCCTCCACGAACGTTAAGAAGTACAGCTACGAGTTCACGCCTACGACTGCGACGTTCGTTCGCATGAACGTGACGAACGCGTCCGAGCACAAGGCGCGCGCTTCCAAGCCCTGCACCATGGTCACCGAGGTCGAGCTCATCGAGGCAACCACCTCCTACCCGGTGAACGGCACCGCTGAGCTCGCGAAGCTCTCGGTGAACGGCCAGGAGCTGAGCGCCGCCGTTCTCGCATCCGGCGAGTTCTCCACGCGCGCGCTTACCGCGGAGGTCGTTGCCGAGCCTAAGGACAACGCCGCGATGACCGTTCTGCCTGCGCACGACAACAAGATCAAGATCCTCCTCGAGTCCGAGGACCACGCGAAGAGCTCTGTGTTCACCATCAACCTTGCCGCCGATGTCGACAGCGGCGACGCCCTGGCGAACGACGACGCGTCGCGCGATTACCCGGTCGAGAAGATGACCAAGAACACCGCCGGCAGCGAGCACAAGCCCGCGACGAGCGGCGAGGGCCCGATCAAGCTCGCCTTTGATAAGGACGTCAACACCAAGTACCACTCCCATTGGGATGGCGGCGCCCAGAAGGACATGTGGGTCCAAATGGAGCTGCCGGAGCCTGCGACCATCGAGGCCCTGCGCTACCTGCCCCGCCAGGACGCGAGCGACAACGGCACGGTGACGGGTTACCGCATCCAGTACAGCGAGAATGGCTCGGATTGGAAGGACGCCGCCAGCGGTTCGTGGGAGCGCGACAAGGGCTGGAAGGTCGCGCAGTTCGATGCTCCCGTCACGGCGAAGTACTTCCGCTTTGAGGGCACCGAGACCTATGCCGACAACGGCAAGGTCTACATGTCCGCCGCCGAGATTCGCCTGCGCCAGCCTGCCCAGAAGATCGACATCTCCGATGCCGCTCAGGTGAGCGTCGAGGTTCCCGAGCGCGTGGTGGTCGAGAGCGTGAGCGAGGAGCATCCGGTGGACGCCCTCGCCCTTGACGAGAAGCTCACCTGCGACGGCAAGGACCTCGTGTACGGCGTCGACTACCTGATGACGTTTGAGAACAACACCGCTCCCGGAACCGCCACCGTGACCATCGAGGGCATCGGTGCGTACTCCGGCACGGTCACTCGTGAGTTCACGATTGAGGTCGAGCCCCCGGTCGACCCTGAGCCCCCGGTCGATCCGGAACCTCCGGTGGACCCCGAGCCGCCTGTTGACCCTGAGCCGCCGGTGGACCCCGAGGAGCCGACCGATCCCAAGCCGCCGGTCAGCAATGGTGACGCGGGCGCAAGCGGGTCGGGTTCTACGAGCGGGCTGCCGCAAACGGGCGATCCGACTGCGCTGGTCGCCGGGTCTCTTGCTGCCATTTCGATGGCGAGCATCGCCCTTGGTCGCGCTCGGCGCAAGCGCGATGAGTAACCGAGCTTTCTGAGCTGGGCTATATGGGGGACGGGGCAACCCGTCCCCTTTTCATGTTGGGGCGGTCGGCCAATTGCGCGTCCAGCCGAGATGGGCGGAACGGCGATACAATCAGTACCGTTGATGTTTCAACCGAAAGGAGCCTTTCAATGGCCACCATCACCACTATCTCCAAGGGCGGGGTCTCCGCCAAGATCAGCTCCATGGGCGCCGAGCTCACGAGCCTTTCTCTCGATGGCCGCGAGTATCTCTGGCAGGCCGACCCGGCGTTTTGGGGCAAGCACGCTCCCGTGCTGTTCCCCATTGTGGGCTCCCTGCGCAACGATGAGGCCCAAAGCGCCCGGGGCGTGTGCCGCATGCCCCGTCACGGCCTCGCCCGCATCAACGAGCATCGTGTGGCGGAGGTCGCCGAGGACGGCTCGTCCGTGACTTTCGAGTTCGCCAGCACGCCCGAGACCCTCGAGGCGTACCCGTACAACTTCAAGCTCAACATGACCTACGCCGTTACCGGCGAGGCAACGCTCACCCAGACGTTCGCAGTGACCAACGCCGGCGATGCCCCGATGCCGTTCTCCGTGGGCGGCCACCCCGCTTTCAACGTTCCCGCCCCGGGCTCCGATGACGAGGTGTTCGAGGATTACGCCATCGAGTTCACTGAGCCCTGGACGTGCGAGGCGCCCACCATCGCCGAGGGCGGCCTGCTCACCTACGACATGACGACGACGCCCGTCGAGAACGCCGACACCCTGCCCATCTCACGTGAGCTTTTTGCCCACGATGCGGTCATGCTCACGGATGTCCCGGGCAACACGCTGACGCTCCGCGGCACCAAGAGCGGCCGCGGCGTGCGCGTCGACTTCCCCGACTTCCGCTATATCGGTATCTGGTCCGCGCAGGGCGAGTCCCCGTTCGTCGCCCTCGAGCCTTGGACCGGGCACGCCACCCTCACGAGCGAGGACGATGTGTTCGAGCATAAGCGCGATATCACGACGCTCGCCCCCGGCCAGAGCGCTTCCTACACGTTCAGCATGACGGTGCTGTAGGCAAGGGCGTGTAAGGACCTCGTGCGAGGGGCTTGAAAACAGCCGGGCGCCTCGCACGAGGTCCGCGCCCTAGCGATTTTGCTGGCGGCGGTGCCGTTTGCGGTCGCGTGCGCGGGCGGCGGCTTGGCTCGTTTTGGCGCTCACGTGATGGCCGGCGCGCTGGATGGGGCGAACCACGGGCCGGGCGACCTTCTTGACGGGCTCGGGAAGCTTGTGCGGGTCGAACTCGGTGGGGCTCATGATGTTGTAGCGGATGGACCACCAGCGTATGAGCATGGTGAGCGCGACGCTGATCGTCGCGGCGGCGATGTTCCACATGCCCAGGCTCTCGATGAGCGTCATGTAGGCGATGGCCCCCGCGATGGCCGCGATGGCGTAGAGGTTGCTGCGCTGGAAGATGTAGGGCACGCGCGCGAGGCAGATGTCGCGCAGCATGCCGCCGCCCACTGCGGTGAAAAAGCCCATCATGACGCAGGTGACGGGCGGATAACCGTAGACCATCGTCTTGTCCGCGCCCATGACGGCGAACAAGCCCACCGAGAAGATATCCAGGGCGGCGACCAGGCGGTCGGGCTTTTCGACCACCATGGGAAACATGAACACGGCGGCGGCGGTGGCGATGGAGACGGGCAGCGCCAGCGGCTGTCGAAGGATGTAGACGTCGCCCACCTGCAGGATGACATCACGGATCAGGCCGCCGCCCAGCGACACGATGACCGCCAGGCCGATGGCGCCGATAAGGTCGAGCTTGCTCTCACGGGCGGACAGCACGCCGCCCGCAGATGCGACGATGACGGCGAGCATCTCGAAGGCGATGGGGATGGCGACGGTTTGGCCCGCTGCGGATGAGATCGATGCGGCGCTTTGCGTCGCCGCCAAAACAGCTGGAACCACGGCATCTCCCTTCGCGAGGCGCGTCTGCGCCCATCAATCTTAGCGGAGGTTCGATGCGTCCGGCTCGACGGCGCGCGGCGGGTTTTGCAATCTTTCTCATAATGACGCTTGCGCCGTTCGGTATTTACGGTACAATAGCCCCTGCATTCACGGAGAGTTGTCCGAGTGGCCGAAGGAGCACGATTGGAAATCGTGTAGGCGCCAAAAGCGTCTCCAGGGTTCAAATCCCTGACTCTCCGCCAGAACTATCAGCGGCGCGTCTTCCCCATGGGTACGCGCCGTTTTCACTTCTACGGAGGAGTGGCAGAGTGGTTGAATGCGGCGGTCTCGAAAACCGTTTATCCGGTAACCCCGGGTACGAGGGTTCGAATCCCTCCTCCTCCGCCATTATTGTTTGACGCAGCGAGCCCCAGCGGCTCGTTTT
>ERZ1032357.168-NODE-168-length-22372-cov-16.846350_pt1 | contig 22372 bp, 22 predicted proteins | sample MGYA00517100_ERZ1032357 | MGnify/ENA primary metagenome ERZ1032357 (study PRJEB33719, sample SAMN04262589) | wastewater metagenome | biome: periurban shantytown; feature: animal feces; material: feces | host: Canis lupus familiaris | place: Peru: Lima | collected...
GACGCTGAATATGTCATCAAGAAGTCCCGCTTCATCGCGACGGTCTGCGAAGTGAAGTCCGAAGATGAAGCATCTGCCTTCATCGACGAAGTGAAAAAGAAATACTGGGATGCCCGCCACAACTGCTCGGCCTACCAGGTCGGCCCCGACGGCCGTTTCCAGCGGTCCAGCGATGACGGCGAACCGGCCGGCACGGCAGGACGGCCCATCCTGGAAGTCCTCAAGAAGCAGGGCCTGACCAATACGGCTATCGTCGTCACCCGTTACTTTGGCGGCATCAAGCTCGGTGCCAGCGGCCTCATCCGGGCCTACAGCCATACGGCCGCCCTGGGCCTGGAAGCTGCGGATATCGCCGTCTATACGCCGTTCACGATCCTCAAGGCGACTGTCGCCTACCCCCTGGTCAGCACGATGGAACGCTTCGTCCCCGACCACGGCGGCACCATCACGGACCGCCAGTTCGCCGCTGACGTGACCTTCACCATGGAAGTCCCCCAGGACGAAGCCGCCCCCTTCGCCGCCGCCCTGACCGACACGACCAGCGGCCGCGTCACCTGCCAGAAAACGGGCACCTTGGTCAAACCGGTGGTTTGTGGCTAGGGGTTAGTGGCTCGTGGTTAGTGTTTCGTATGGGCGACCTAATGGCCCGCCGCGAACAGTTGGCGATATACAAATGGGGCTGTCGCACGATGTTTTTTCCATCATGCGAGGCCCCGTTTATCCTACGCCTTATACCCGGTCATGAGGTCGACGATGTTTTCCAAGGGGTCGCCGGTCAGGTAGCGTTTGAGATTGTCCGCGGCGATGCGGACGATGTAGTCGTGTGTCGCCTGGAGATGATAGCCGCCGGAGATGTGCGGCGTGATGTAGATGCCCGGCGTCTGCCACAGGGGATCAGACGGCGGCAGCGGTTCCGGGTCAGTAACGTCTAAGGCAGCCCCGGCCAGATGGCCTGCCACGACGGCATCGCGGAGGGCTTTCTGGTCGACGTTGGTCCCGCGGCCGACGTTGACGAAGTACGCCCCTTTCTTCATGGCGCCAAAGCGCGCCGCATCATAGATGTGATACGTTTCCGGCGTATCGGGCAGGCACGAAGCGACAATGTCGGCCTGGGCCAGGTAGTCATTGAAATGGGCCATATCCCCCATTTCATCGGCTTCGGGCGGTACGGCTCCCTGACGGCGGCGCAGGCCGATGACGTGGGCCCCCATGGACTTGACGCGCTGGCCGAAGTTGCGGCCGATGTTGCCGAATCCGACGACGACGACGGTTGCGCCGTAGAGGGACGTAACGGGCCCTTCGTCGTGCCATTGCGACTGATGCTGATTATCATAATAAAGGTACAATTTTTTCATCATAGCCAGGGTCTGGGCCAGCATGTGTTCCGACAAGGCCAGGCCATAGGCGCCGGTCGCATTGGTCAGGGTAACCCCCATTGGCAGGACGCCGGGCTGGCAGTATTCGTTGGCACCGGCACTGTTGAGCTGGAGCCACTGCAGCTGCGACGCTTTCTTCACCAGGTCAGGAGCTATATTGCCAATGATGACATCTGCTTCTTCCAAGGCCTTGCCGGCCTGCGTCCCGTCACCGGGGCAATAGCAAAAATCCGCTTCCGGAGCGGCCATTTCCAGCCACTGTTTCTGTTTTGCATCGACATCCATGACAACTAAGATTTTCAAATGAATCACTCCCTATTGCTTTTTTCTTTCGCGGCAATTTCCTTTACCGTTTTCAGCGGGCATTGGGCAACGTGTGCGATGAATTCATAGGTCACGTCCTCTTTCAAGAGGTTCCGCACAACCTGTTCGACACTGCACCGGTTTCCGTCCGCATCGACGAATGGGCCCATTTTTCCCGCCTCCTCTGCCATTATAACACAATCGAGAGTCCTGCATACATCTTGCAACCAGAATCAGCCTTCTTTCCTGAGAATAGCTCTTTATTTCCATTTTATTATAGCTTCTCCCTGCCGAAAAAGATAGCATCCCGCCACAGCTGTGACAGAACTGTGCCAGCCCGGTCATATTCGGCGGCTATATCTTCTTGGATTGACAAGTTCCGTTTTTGTTCTATACTAATAGACAGAGTGTAATCGCAAAAAGACCGCACGAAGGGGTACACCACCTTGGGTGTAAACTTTCGTGCGGTCTTTTTTGTCAGGAGGTCTTTTTCATGAGAGAAGCATCACAAATGCAGCGCGGCCTGAAGAACCGTCATCTCCAGATGATCGCCCTGGGCGGCGCTATTGGTACCGGATTGTTTTACGGATCGGCGTCGACCATTTCCCTGGGCGGTCCGTCAGTCATCGCAGCCTATCTCATCTGTGGCATCGTCATTTTTCTCATCATGCGCATGTTAGGGGAAATGGCCGTCGAAGAACCCGTGTCCGGCTCCTTCAGCTATTATGCCGACAAATACTGGGGACCCTTCCCGGGGTTCATGCTGGGCTGGAATTACTGGTTCTCTTACGTCATCATCAGCATGGCTGAATTGACAGCCGTCGGCATCTACGTCCATTACTGGCTGCCGGACTTGCCGCAATGGGTCACGGCCCTGGTCTGCCTCATAGCCATCACCTGTCTCAACCTGGTCAATGTCCGGGCCTACGGCGAAACGGAGTTCTGGATGTCCTTCATCAAGGTGGCGGCTATCCTGGGCATGATCGCCCTCGGCGCCTGGCTCATCTTGCAGGACAGCCAGCCGTTCCCGCAGAATTTCAGCAACCTCTGGGACTACGGCGGCATCCTGCCCAAGGGCATCTGGGGCTTCTGCCTGGCCATGGTGACAGTCATCTTTTCCTTCGGTGGTGTCGAACTCATCGGCATCACAGCCGGCGAAGCGGAAAATCCCGAACGGTCCCTGCCCAAGGCTATCAACCAGATTATCTGGCGTATTCTCGTCTTTTACATCGGTACTATGATCGTCATCATGACTTTGTGGCCGTGGAACCAGATTGGTACCCAGAACAGTCCTTTCGTCCAGATTTTCACCAACGTCGGCTTCCCAGCAGCGGCCAATCTCCTCAACTTCGTCGTCCTGGCTGCAGCCATTTCCGTCTATAACTCGGCCATTTACGGCAATTCCCGCATCGCCTTCGGCCTGGCAGAAGAAGGTAATGCACCGCAATGGTTCAAGAAGTTGTCGTCCCGGGGCGTACCGGTCCACACGCTCTGTCTCTGCTCGGGCCTGACCTTGTTCGTCGTCGCCGTGACCTATTTCTTCCCGGGAAAAATCTTCATGTATTTCTTGTCCCTCACGGTCGGCGCGACCATCGTCAACTGGGTCACCATCATCGTGACGCACTTGAAATTCAAGGCCTACTGCCGGAAGTCGGGCAAGACGACGAAATTCCCGTCCCTCTGGTACCCGGCAGCGGACTATTTCTGCCTGGCCTTCCTGTGCTTCATCGTCCTCATGATGACCCAGATGCCGGACATGCTCACAGCCGTCCTCATCATGCCTGTCTGGCTGGCTATCCTCTGGTGCTGCTGGCGCCGCCTGGCCCCTGCGCCAATGATGACACACACCATGCAAAAGCCTTAGCACAACGCTGCCCAGTCTGTTGAAAATGGTTGCCCTTATTCCATTCCAACAGCACCTGCATACGGGGCAATCCCGCTAAATAGGCATACTGCTGGCGAATACAGTCCCCAACCGCCGCCATGACAGGATTGCGCGTCCTTTCCTCTTTGTCACCCAGGCTCAAGTATACGGCCTGAGTCTGCGGCGGCCGCTGACTGGCATAATCCAGCCAATGGGGAAACCAGACCGACGGCGACGCGGCAGCAATAGCCGAGAAGCTTGGCGTCTGCCAGGCGCACCACAAAGCAAAGAGCCCTGCCAGGGAATATCCGCCTAACACCATGGGGATGCCTTCCGGTAAATGGCATCGCAGGCAGACAGCCGGCAAGAGGCCCTTTTCGATGAAGCCCAGCGTTTCGGCTGCACCATGCCCAAAATCAGAAGGCCCGAAAACAGCCGGACTGTCCCAGGGCGATAATTCCCGATTCCAATCGGTCACGGGGAAAGCCACAAAAACGAAAGGCACTGGGACGGCCTTGGCAATGGCCGTTACCTGTTCGTCCAATACTTCCAAATCATGGTCATCCACAGGCTGTACCAATACATACTCCGCCTGTCCTGCGGAATAAATAAGGCAGTCTTTTCCACCTATAGAAACTACTATCTTATCCATAAAATCTCCTTTTCATCTGTATAATATTTTTACTATAAAGGGGCTGTGCATGATAGCCTATGCTTTCACGCAACAGCCCCTTCTCTATTGGCTAAACATACTTAAATCAATTTATTTTGCTTTGCAATGTCAGCAATAGCTTCTAAGGATAACTTAGTATACTGAGCAATCTTTTCAAAAGGTACGCCATCTTTCAGCATTTCCAGTACGTCGTCTTGTTTTCCTAAATTCCAACCGCGTTTTTCTCCTCGCCGTTCTCCGCGCCGTTCAATACCTTCGCTCAAGTTACACATGGCTGCCACTCCTTTCTCTAAGTGCGGTGTCATTGTTACGTTAAATTCTTTCGCCAATACTTCCTGCTTTTTTCGAGAGCTGATGTTATCCAAGAGCAGCAGGTTTAGCAGCCGCAAAACACCTTTTAACTGCCTATGGCTTTGGCTTCCCAGACAGACCAAGACAATACTGATCAAATCGTAATGGCTCCGCTCGGCCTGGGTATGACCGATTAGATGTTTCTCTGTCAGTTGGTAACGTGAAATATGGTACTCCCATTTCACGTGCGAGCCCCTACGCATACTACGCACAAGGCCGTGGACCGTGTTTTTTTGCGGCCTGCGAACTGCGGTCCCCTACTTATTGTCTTCCAGAAAGGCTTCCGCATCTTGGCGGATTTTTTCCAGGTCCAGGCCCTGATCGCGGGCCCCGAAGATGCAGCCGCAGTAGGGCTGGCGGTAGAGGTGGTAGGCTTCAGTCATTTTCGTCGATGTGAGGAAGCCGTTGTTTTTCTTGAAGTCCGTCGGCAAGTAGGCGTAGCCGTACTGGTCTTCGATATCCCGGCCAACTTCGTTGATGACCTGCGAGTTCTTATGGGGGCTGACGGTCAGGGTCGTCGTGAAATAGTCATAGCCCAGTTCCTGCATCTTTTCAGCTGTCGCCTTCATGCGCTGGACGAAGCAGACGCGGCAGCGGGCGCCGCCTTCCGGTTCGTCTTCCAGGCCCTTGACGGCTTCAAAGTACGTCTCCGGTTCATAGGGCGCGGCCAGGAAATGGACGTCGTGGCCAGTCTCTTTGTTATAGGCTTCGATGAACTGTTTCTGGACGAGTTCCCGCCGCCGGTATTCGGCTTCCGGATGGATATTGGGGTTGAAATAGTAGACCGTCACATCAGCCACGCCGGTCAACCTATCCAGGACGGCCGTACTGCACGGGCCACAGCAGGAATGGAGCAGGACCCGCGGCTTGACGCCTTCCTGCTGCCAACGGCGGGCCATGCGCTGGAATACTTTATCGAAGTTGATCCGCTGGTTTTGATTCATGCGGTCCAGAATTTCATGAAAATCAATCATCGTTTATACTCTCTTTCTAATATAGATTTATTTTATATTATACCATAGCATGGATAGCGCCATCGAGTATCTGCCAGAGCGTCAGGTAAAGGCCTATTTTTTATCCCCCCCATGGGCTTATATTGGCCGGGCTTTTTTAGTAAAATAGTAATGTAGTTAAATTTCTAAGGAAAAGAGGTTTCATTATGCATATACCTGAAAATTACCTGAGCCCTTCGACGTGCGGTGTCCTCGGCGCCGTCATGGTCCCTATCTGGCTGCTGTCCATCCGCAAGGTCAAGGAAACGGTGCCCCGTGAAAAGCTGCCTCTCCTCGGCATTGCTGCGGCCTTTTCCTTCCTGGCCATGATGTTCAATATTCCCCTGCCCGGCGGTACGACGGGACACGCCGTCGGCGGTACGCTCATTGCCATCCTCTTCGGGCCGTACGCGGCCTGTCTGGCCGTCAGCGTGGCCCTGCTCATCCAGGCCCTGTTCTTCGGTGACGGCGGCATCCTGGCTTTCGGCGCCAACTGCTTCAACATGGCTTTCGTCCTGCCCTTTACGGGATATTTCATCTATCACGGCCTGAAGAAGGTCATCTCGTCGGATACGGTCGCCGCCGGCATCGGCGCTTATGTTGGCATCAACGCAGCTGCCTTCTGTGCCGCCGTGGAATTTGGCATCCAGCCCCTGCTGTTCACCGATGCTGCCGGTCAGGCCCTGTACTGCCCGTATCCCCTGTGGATTTCCCTTCCGGCCATGATGATCGGCCACCTCACCTTGTTCGGCCTGGCAGAAGTCGTCTTCACGACGGGCGTCCTGGCTTATCTTCGCAAGACGTCGCCGGACCTGTTCCAGCTGGCCGCCCCGGCTTCGTCCAATAAGTCCCTCTTCGGTCTCCTGGCCGCCCTCATCGTCGCCACGCCCCTCGGCTTACTGGCTGCCGGTACGGCCTGGGGTGAATGGGATGCGGAAGAACTGGCAGACACGGACTTCTTCGGTTCCGCCCTGGGGTATACGCCGGCAGGCATGGAAAACGGCTTTTCCTTCGATGTCCTCATGCCGGACTACGCCATTGCCGGCCTGCCCGACGCCGCCGGCTATATCATTTCGGCCATCGTCGGCACGGCCTTGCTCATCATCATCTTTAAGATCATCGCGTCCCTCCTGCCGTCCCGGCCGACTTTCGATACGCCGGCTCAGCATTAAGGGGGCTTGTCCATGAAGCTCCCTGAATGGGCAGTCCGCGAAGAAATATATAATCCCGGCAGCGACCGGGATTATTTCATTTCCCGCTCCCTGCTCAAGATCGTCTCTATCCTGACGGCCCTGCGCGGCCAGGGACTGCGGCCGGCCCGGCCCATCGGCGCGGCACCGGCCTTATTGGCTGCCCTGGTCCTCATCGCCCTCATCGTCATGGCCCGGACGACGGCCTTTCTCTGGGCCGTCCTGGCCGGTGAACTGGTCCTCCTCTGCTTCCAACCGGGACGGCCCCTGCGCCGGTCCCTCGGCGCCGCCCTGGCAGCGACCCTGTTCTGTGCCGTCCTCGTCGCCCCGTCTTTTTTCCTGGGCAATGGCCGTTACGCCTTTCTCCTGCCCTGCAAGACCTTTCTCACCATGACGGCCCTGATGCTCCTGCAGGAAAACCTGGCCTGGCACGAACTGACCGGCGCCCTGCGGACGTTCCGCGTCCCGTCGCTGGTCATCTTCATCCTCGACACGACGCTGCGCTACATCGTCATCTTAGGCCAGGAAGCGTCCGACCTGCTGACGGCCCTCAAGCTGCGCTCTGTCGGTCACAATCCCGACAAGAAGGCCGCCATGAGCGGCGTTTCCGGTATTTTGCTGCAAAAGTCCCAGCGCCTGTCCCAAGACCTGTACGAAGCCATGTGCTGCCGCTGCTTCACTGGCGATTACCGGCCCTATGAGGACGGCCGGAAGCGCCGTTTCTCTCCCGCCACGGGGCTGCTCGTCCTGGCCCTGCTGGCCTATGTCTATCTCTTCATCCGCCTGGAAGGAGTCCTCTCATGATACAACTCGACGACGTCTGTTTCGCCTATGACGACAGGCCCATCCTCTCTCATCTCACGGAAACCATCGAACCGGGCCAGGCCGTTCTCCTCAGCGGTCCCAACGGCTCGGGGAAATCGACGCTCCTGCGCCTGCTGAACGGCCTGATTTTCCCCCAGCAGGGGACGTATACCTTTGACGGCACGGTCATCACGGCCGGCAAGATGCGGGACCACGCCTATTCCAAATGGTTCCACCAGCGCCTGGGCTACGTCTGGCAGAATCCCGATTCCCAGCTCTTCTGCAGCAGCGTCCGCGAGGAACTGGCCTTCGGCCCGATCCAGATGGGATTGAAGCCTGAAGAAATCCACCAGCGCGTCGACGATGCCCTGGAACTGCTGGGCCTGACCCGGCTGGCCTCCCGCCCGCCTTACACCCTGTCCGGCGGCGAAAAGAAACGGACGGCCATCGCCTCCATCCTGACCATGAACCCCCAGGTCTGGACCATGGACGAACCGGAAAGCTACCTCGACGCCGACGGCCTGGACTGGCTGGAAGACTTCCTGCCCAGCCTGAAAGCAGCCGGCAAGACCCTCATCATCGCCACACACCACGCCGACCGCCTGGCCTCCCTTGTGGATAAGGAAATAATTGTAGGGGACGCCTAAAAGGCGTCCCGCAGGTCGCAGGCCGCAGTTCGTGGCTCGTTGTGATATTTCACCACATCTCATGCTTACATATGTCAAACTTTCAAATACAACCTCTTGGTCAAATGCAACCTCTCAGTCAGCTGCGCTGACAGCTCTCCTATTAGGAGAGCCCGTGCCACGCATTATTTAAGATTTTTAACAATTATTCAAAATATTTTATTGATTTTTAGCTTTTAAAGTTATACAATATAAGTACAAATAGAACAGTAAGACAGAAGATGCAACGTAGCACTTATTTCGCCGTTGCATCTTTTGTTGTTTTCAGACTCAAAAAAAGGGGGCAGTGCTTATGTTAATCTACGGACTGGAACAAGCCCTGATGGTGACCCATGGCTATGAAGTGGAATTTAATCAGAAAAAAGAAACGGCCCACCTGGTACAGACGACCGATGGACCGATGAAGACGGAAAAAAGTCACTTGGAATACTTGATGGATAAGTTGATGAAATTCAAATACAGCTATCGCAGATAGGTCTGGAACTGCTGACGATTGGCCTGGATGCGGGGATTGGCGGAGTTGATCTGGCCGGCCCGTTCCAGCCAGGATCCGGCTTTGTCTGCATTCCCCTTACGGAGGTAGAGGACGGCCATGGCATTGGCCGCATCCGCCGACTGGGGCGAAAAGCGCAGGATTTCCTGGAAGGACTGCCGGGCCTTATCGTCCTGATTCAATTCCATGGCCACGAGGCCGCGGTTATACCAGGCCTGTAAATATTCGGGACGGCAGGCGACGGCCTGGTCGTAACTGGCGAGGGAAGCTTCGAGCTCCCCTCTTTTTTGTTGCGTCAAAGCCAGGTCATACCAGGCAGCGGGCGACGTCTTGTCCAAGGCCAGGGCACGGCGGAAGTCCCGTTCGGCCAGCCAGTAATCGTGGCGGTCGAAGAAGAGGATACCCCGGTAGAGATAGGCCTGGGCGTCGTCGGGATGGGCGAAGACCTTCTGGAAACCCGTGACCAGGTTATCGTGGGTTCCGTCCGGTGTCTGGGCTTCGGTCCACATCCAGAGGATTTCCTGGCCATAATGCTTGCCCGGCACGGCCCAGCGGCCGTTGAGGCCCGTCCAGGAATCGACCTTACCGTAGAGTTCGGGATGCTTTTCAGCCAAGAGTTCGTAGCGGGGATCGACGATGGCCGTCTTAGGCCGCTCCGTACTGGCATAGGCCAGGAGGTGCTGGATATGGGCCCGCACGCCGAGCTGGGGCGTAGCGAAGCGGGCGCCGGCCACCCGGTTCCCCGTCGCACCGAGGCCGCAGAAATTGTTCTGGTCCGGCGATACGTCGCCGCCATAGGCAAAGTAGCCCGTTTCCTTCAGGGCCTGGCAAAGGGCCACGTCGGGCCGGATGCCTTCGCGTCCAGCTTCGTCATAATAGGCCTGGACGACGTCTTCCAGGGGCGCGTTCAGCTTAGGATGGGGATTGCGCTGACGGATGAAATGGACCATCTGGCGGGCCGGTATCGTTGCCGGTCCCAGGATAGTATCGGCCCCTTGGGCGACGTCGAGCATGGGCCGGCCATAGGGCCGGGCCAGCTGCCAGTCTGCCTGCTTCAGGGCCCGGGTATCGGCGCGCAGGGCCTCTCCGGTGGCCTGGACCGGAGCCGGCACGAGGCCCTGCAGCAGGCAGAGGCTGGCCACCAGGGCTGCCGCAACGAGGCCTTTTCCCTTCTTATAAGGCATGGTACGTTCCCTGCTTCCGCTTTTCTTCGGTCATCCTGGAAATATAGGTCCCGTGGACCAGGGGATAGCCTTTGCGTTCGATGATCTGGGCCATATAGTTGCGGAAGGGACACGGCGGCCGATGGTAGCTGTCGGACACGATGCACGACGCAAAATGGATGGTCACATTTTCCTTGGCATCGCCGTATTTCTTCAACTTCTTGGCCAGGTTCTCCAGCTTGGCCGACAGCCCGGCTCCGCAGCAGCCGCCGCAGGTCATCATGAGGAAGCGCGTATCCGGCGGATAATCGGCAAAGGTGTCCTTTCGGTTGACAAAGGTATTCATGCAGGCATAGCCGCTGCAGCGCTTGGTGACGATGTCGCACTGGATGACGACGACGAGTTTCGACATAAAGGTCCCTCCTTTAATTATATAAGTATTTATTCAAGAACCGCTGCGTCCAGTCCGCGTCGATGCGGGCCAGGACGGCGTCTTCTGCCGGCAGGTCGTCGGCAAAGTGCTGATGGAACTGCCCGTAGATCTGGGCCAGGCCATTATTAAAGTCCACATAGGCCTGCTGGCCACTTTTTTCATCGACCAGGGACAGTCGCAGGGACCCGTCTTTAGCCGTGACGAAATGGCTTTCCGTGACGGTGAAGTCCTTTTCCTTTTCCCCGACCTGGGCCAGGGCCGCTGCCTTGGTCAGTTCCATCAGGCGGTCGTCGAGGCCGGCTTCAAAGATGGCGATTTTTTCCAGCAAATCGGCTTTCGTCCGAACCAGGCGCATGACATACCCCGCCGTGTCCACCATGGCCTTGAACTGGGCCTGGCCGTCGGCCATATCGCGGTCGGCGTTTTCCTGGTCCTTGTCGGTCGGTGCGTAGAAGACCATGAAATGGTGGTCCATGTCATGATATAAAAAGCCGTAATCGACGTGGACGTCCGTCCCGCAGTGCGGGCAGTGATAGCAGAAAGCCTCCTGCGACTTGACGCGGTCCTTCATATCCGGATCCAATTTCGTATTGATACTGTCCCATACGGTAAAGATACCGGCTTTCTGGCATTTCGGACAGGTAATGCCTACTTCATGATGCATACTCATGGCAGTGCCCCTTTCGTTTTTTCCTATTATACCATAGATTTCGTGGCTCGTGGCTCGCAAAGGCTCTCCTGATAGGAGAGCTGTCAGCACAGCTGACTGAGAGGTTTCCCCAATCATGGCAGAAGCCTTCATGCAACAGCCCTTGTCGGCTGACATCTCTCTGCAAATATGATATATTAGAATCATCGATTCAAAGGAGGGATGCTCATGAAAAACGCGTACATCAAATTCATCCTGGCTGCTGTCATTTTCGGCACGAACGGCATCATTGCCAGCCAACTTCCCCTGTCGAGTTACGAAATCGTCCTGACCCGTACGGTCCTGGGCGGGTTATTCCTGCTTCTCCTGGCGACGGCCCGCCATGAATGGGGTAGCCTGCGCCACGTGACCCGGGCCTCCCTGGGCTGGCTGGTCCTGTCGGGCCTCTTCCTGGCCGGGAACTAGCTCTTCCTCTATGAAGCGTATCAGCAGATTGGCGTCAGCCTGGCCACCCTCATGTGCTACTGCGGTCCCATCCTGATCATGATCCTGTCGTACTTCGTCTTCCATGAACCCTTCACGGTCCCCAAGGTAAGTGCCATGGTCATCGTCACCATCGGCATCGTCTGTATCAACAGCGCCGACGTCCAGGCTCATGGCCTGTCGTGGGGCCTGGTCTGCGGTTTCCTGAGCGCCCTTTGCTTCGCCCTGCTCATCATCGCCATGAAAAAGGTCAGCGGCATCGGCGGCATCCTGTCCCCGGCGTGCCAGCTCCTGGTCGCAGCCGTCGTCGTCTCGGCCGTCACCCTGTCCATGCCGTCGGCACCGGTCAGCCTGAATATGAGCCACATCGCCTGCATGATCTGCCTGGGCGTCGTCAACACGGGCCTCGGCTACTACCTCTATTTCTCCGGCGTCCAGCGCCTGTCGGCCCAGAGCGTCTCCATCTGCGGCTATCTGGAACCCTTCACGGCCCTGGCCCTGTCAGCCCTCATCCTCAGGGAAAACCTGACGTCCCTGCAATGGCTGGGAGCGGCCTGCATCCTCGGTGGCGTCGCTCTCAGCGAACTCTGGCATCCCGGAAAAAAGGGATAAAAACTTCTGCAATTCTTCAGTCATGCTGTCCGGCCGATAAGCCAGGACGGCATATTCGGTAAAGTCATCGTCCAAGGGGATGACGCTCAGGCCGGGATAGACATCGCCTTCGGGCATGGGCAGGATGGCAAAGCCCTGGGACAGACTGAGCAGCAGGAACTGTTCGGACAAACTATAGCACAGGCGGGATTCCTCAAAGGGCTGGCCGAAGACCTGGCCGCACGTCCGGCGCATCTTGACGACATAGTCCTGGCTGTTGGACTTGGTCAGGAAGGGCAGATGGGCGATGACTGCCCCCACCGTCCGATACTGGTCCAGCAAAGCCTGGGAGCAGATGAAGGACTGGCGGATGGCGAACAGGCGCTGGCATGTAAAAGGCAGGTCCATGGCCTGGGCATCGGAAAAGAGGAAGCCATCCAGGGCCCCGTTCCCAAGGCTTTCTCCCAAGGCCTCTATGTCATGGAAACTGAAATACATCTTACATTCGGGAAAATCTTCTTCAAAGCGGCGCAGCCACCGGGCTTCGATGTATTCCTGCATGGCAATGCCCAAGTAGAGGCCCTTCCGCTGTTTCAGCCGCAGCGAGCCGCGCAGGTCCTGGTATTCCTGACAGATTTTTTTCATGCCTTCATAGAAGCGCCGCCCTTCTGCCGTCAGCGAGACGCCGCGGTGTTCCCGGCAAAAGAGACGGCAGCCCAGTTCTTTTTCCAGCTGGGAAATATATTTCGTCATCGTCGTCTGGGCGATATGGCACTTCCGGGCGGCTTCGGTGAAATTATTCAGCCGTGCCGCTTCCAGGAAGTATTGTATCTTCGCAAGGTCCATGATATCGCTCCTATCCATCACTTTTTTTCATGGCAATGGCCAAAGGTTTCATTAGTCAGACCCTGACAAGCATGATAAAATAAGGGCGTTTTAGAAAGGAGTCCGGCTAATGAGCTATTTTTCCATTGTCTTATCGCAAATCATCGGTTTCGTCATCTATCTCCTCATCGGCATGGTTGCCGTACGTATGCACGTTCTGGACAGCCGTTCCCTTGGCGTGTTCTCGCAATTCATCACCAAGGTCTCCATGCCCCTGCTCTTGTTCACCAATACCCTCAACGGGGCGACGCGTCAGCAGTTCATCAGCGCCCTGCCGATCCTGGCCATTTCCCTGTTGATGTACTTCCTATTATACCTGCTCTGCCGCTTTTTGGCACGCCTCTTCGGCTTAAAAGGCAATGAAAATCACGTCTACCGGGCCTGCTCCATGTTCGGCAACATCGGCTTCATGGGTATTCCCATTATTGCAGCCCTCTTCCCGGAACAGGGTATGCTCTACATCGCCTTGTTCACGGTCATCGACCAGCTCCTGCTGTGGACGCTGGGTGTCAATCTGACGGCGCCGGTGGACCGGGAAAATACCATATCCGTCATCAGCCGCCTAATGAAGATGATCAATCCGGCGACAATCGCCATCATCCTGTCCATCCTGGGCATCTTCATCGGACTCCACCTGCCGGAACCCATCAATGCGGCCCTGACCAAAGCCGGACTCCTGACACCCCCCATGGCCCTGATTTACCTGGGCGGACTGTTCTGCTACATCGACATCCCCCAGTATATCCGCAAGAAAGAAATCTATGGCGCCGTCGCCGTCAAGATGTGCCTCTTCCCGCTCGTCTTCTATGAAATCTGCCGATTCCTGCAGGTCCCTCATGACATAACCCTCACCATGAGCATCCTGACGGCCCTGCCCAGTATGGCCGTCATCGTCATGCTGGCCCAGAACCAGCACTCAGACGGCAATTACGCCGCCGGCATGCTCCTGGTCACGACACTCTGCTCCATCATCACCATCCCCCTGGTCTGCCTGGGATTGGGATGAAAAAAGAGATTGCCGCACATGCGACAATCCCTTTTTTTGTAATCCTTTATTCGTAGGGGCCGTCCCAAAGGGCGGCCCGCATGAGAGCCACTACCAATCCAATTTCCCTGTAATGAGGTAGACTAACAGGCCCTTTTCGGCGTGCCGTCTATTTTCAGCTTCGTCGAGGATGGTTTCCAAATGTTTTTCCATGACGTCCTGTGTGATTTCATAGCCCGGATGGATTGGCATATCATGGAAGACCATGGTATCCGTCCCTTCCATGAGGGCAGCGTCGATCTGATAGGGCATCATCATGTTGATGATCTGGTTCTTCTTTTCAGCATAGTCCGGGTTGGTGAAAAATTCCATGTCGACCCAGGTGTCGGTATAGACGCAGTCCACATCGGCGACGACTTTCTTCAGCTCTTCTTTGGAGATATCCGTCGGCAATTCCTTATAATGACCCGTCGCCGTCAGTTTGTCGTAGAAGTCGGCCGGTACATTGGTGACCTGGCTGAACGGTGTCAGGCCGTACATCATGCCGCCCATCTTGGTGACGATTTCGCTGAGCGAATTGTACGTATTGTTCTTGGCGCCGATGTAGAGGACCTTGGCTTCGAAATGGCCCGTCTTTTCGTAGAGCGTCAGCATGTCGGCCAGGGCCTGCGTCGGGTGGAACGTATTGTCGCAGCCGTTGATGACCGGGACGGTGGCGTTCTTCATGAAGCCTTCCGTCGTTTCGGCTTTCTTGAACCGGCCCATGATGCAGTCGACGTTGCGGCAGACGTATTTGACTTCGCTCATGAGGTCGCCGATGGTGAAATTGCTGTCCTTCCACAGCTGATTATAGGCTTTGCCGCCTAATTCTTCCATGCCGATGGAAAAGGACAGGTACGTCCGGTTCGACGTCTTTTCAAAGAGCGTATACAATTTCTTGCCGTCCAGGATATGGCTGTAGTCATCCGGATGCTGTTTGATCTTTTCGGCCAGTAATAAAATGCCTTTCAATTCATCTGTTGTATAATCTACGAAGCTATTTGCATGTTTCATGTATATCCATCCTCCAATAAGTTAAGACCAGAACTTGTTCGATGGATATATCATAGCACAGCCGTATGAATATTGCAAGTATTTATGCAAACTTTTTCGTGTTTTTATACAGCTATAGAGGGCAAAAAAAAGGGCCGCACAGGCTGGCCGAAGCCGTCCCGTGAGCCCCTTAAAAGGTCTATTTTACTTTCCGATTAGCATTTAACTACGTTAGCTGCCTGCGGTCCGCGCGCACCTTCAACGATGTCGAATTCAACTTCCTGACCTTCGGTCAAGGATTTGAAGCCATCTTCCTGGATAGCGGAGAAGTGAACGAAAACGTCGCCGCCATCTTCTCTTTCGATGAAGCCATAACCTTTTTCTGCGCTAAACCATTTTACTTACCGTGCATAACAAAATCCGCCTAAACAAAACATTTCCAGCTATCTTGTAGCTCGTCCGTTAGTGTAACATAACGGATTGACAATGTCAATCGAAACGGCGGACATAGTGGACGAAAGAAAAAGTATGGGGACACTGTCCATCGGCACGGTGCAATTCCCGCGTTTGTTCCGTCCAGGCGCTTCTATCCCAGTCCGGGAAAAAGGTGTCGGCGCCGTCGAAGGCTTCGTCGATTTCCGTCAGGTAAAGGCTGTCCGCCAGGAGCAGAAATTCCCGGTACATGGCAGCGCCGCCGATGACGAAGTAGTCTTCCCCATCGTTCATGGCCTGCTGCAGGGCTTCGACGCTATGGAAGACAGTAACCGCTTCATGGCGGGCGTCATAATCTTTTTGATGGGTCAGGACCCAGTGCGGCCGGCCGGGCAGGACGCCGGGCAGGCTTTCAAAGGTCTTGCGTCCCATGATCATCGTATGGCCCATAGTGAGAGATTTAAAACGTTTTAAGTCGGCCGAAATATGGCACAAGAGGTCGTTATCCTTACCGATCCCGCCGCGCTTGTCGACGGCTGCAATGAGATGGAGCATCAGACGGCCACCTCCATGGGCAGTTTTCCCAGGTGCTGGTAGTTATCGAGGGCGATGTCGTCGATGGTGAAATCATAGAAATCGTGGACATCTGGGTTGAGGACCAGTTTCGGCGCCGGGAAAGCCTGATCGCGGCGGGCCAGCTGGGTCTTCATGGCCTGGACGTGGTTCTCATAGACGTGGGCGTTGTTGATGACATGCGTGAACAGGCCCGGACGCAGGCCGACGGACTGGGCGATGAGATGGATGAGGACGGCGTACTGGGTCATGTTGAAGGGCACGCCCAGGCCCATGTCGCCGCTGCGCTGGATGAGCATGCAGTTCAGGCGCCCGTCGGTGACGTCCCACAAGGTCTGGTAGGCGCAGGGCTGGAGGGCCATGTCCGGCAGGTCTTCGATGTTCCACAGGGAAACGATCATGCGCCGGTTCTGGGGATCCGTCTTCAGCATATCCAGGAGCTTGTCGACCTGTTTATACTTGCGGATCTGATAGCCATAGGCCTTGCCAATGGTGCCGTCGGGCCGCATCCATTCGTCCCAGACGTGGCAGTTCATCTTCTGCAGTTCCCGCACGTCGTTGCTCTGGAGCTGCCAGATCCAGAGGATTTCCTTGACGGCCGTCTTGAAGGCGACGAACTTCGTCGTCAAGATGGGAAATTCCTGTTCCAGATCGAACTGCATGATTTGGTGGGGCAGTTTATACGTCCGCACGCCCGTGCGGTTGTTGTCGAAATAGCCGTGGTCGAGGATATTTTCGACGATATTCAGATACTGTGTATCGGCAATACTCATGTATGTCACCTCAAAATCAATGGTTATCTATGTAAGACTGGATGGCGCCGACGAACTGGCGGCCATATTTGTGGAGCTTGAAGCTGCCTACGCCCTTGATCTGGCTCATGGCGTCCAGGCTGTCCGGCTTGAGGGCGGCCATGTCCCATAAGGTCGCATCGGAAAAGATGACGAACGGCGGGATGTGTTCGTCCTTGGCCAGTTCCAGGCGGACCACCCGCAGCGTATCGAAAAGGGGCCGCAAGGCGTCTTCGTCGATGGCCCCGGCGCGGCGCTTCTGCTGGCGCTTGGGCAGTTCCGGCACGGGATCGGCGGCGACGACTTTCTGCTGGACAATGCGCCGGCTGCCGCTGAGGGCCTGCCGCCCGTCCGCCGTCAGGGAGACGACGGGGTATTTGCCATCGGACTGGTCGAGATAGCCGTCGTCGATGCACTGGCGGACCATGTCGCGGACTTCGGACAGCGTGAAGTCGCCGAGCATGCCGAAGGCCGAGTTGTTCTCGAAGCCATAACGGCGGACCTTGGCGTTCTGGCTGCCCTTGAGGATGTCGCAGACCATGGTCATGCCGAAGCGGCCCTTCAATTCGTCGACGCAGAGGCAGATGCTGCGGACCTGTTCGGTCAGGTCTTCTTCGACCGTCTCCTGGTCACAGTTGCCGCATTTCTCGCAGCGCTGCCACGACGGATGCTCGCCGAAATAAGTCAGGATATAATGGCGCAGGCAGTGATTGCCTTCGCAGTAGCGGACCATGGCGTTGAGCAGGCGAAATTCGACGGCCTGCTGCTGCGGGTCGTGGACGGACTGCTCGATGAGGAACTTCTGGATCATGATGTCCTGGCGGCTGAAGAGGAGGATACATTCCCCCGGCGCGCCGTCGCGGCCGGCCCGGCCCGCTTCCTGGTAATAGCTTTCGATGTTCTTGGGCATCTGGTAGTGGATGACGTAGCGGACGTTGCTCTTGTCGATGCCCATGCCGAAGGCGTTGGTGGCGACGATGACCTGGAGCCGGTCGTAGGTGAAGGCGTCCTGCATGGTCCGGCGCACGTCGTCGCTCAGGCCGGCATGGTAGCGGCCGGCCCGGATGCCCCGCCGCGTCAGTTCTTCATAGACGCGGTCCACTTCCTTGCGCGTCGCCGCATAGATGATACCGCTGTCTTCTTGATGCTGCTGGACGTAGGCCAGGGCAAAGTCGAGCTTTCGGTTCGTCCGGACGACGCGGAAATACAGGTTCGGCCGGTCGAAGCCGCCGATGAAGATGCGTTCCTTTTCCAGGCCCAGGAGGGTCATCATGTCCTCTTTAACCTTTTCCGTCGCCGTCGCCGTGAAGGCCCCGACGACAGGCCGCCTGGGCAGGGCAGCTATCCAGTCCTTGATGGCGCAGTAGCTGGGCCGGAAATCATGGCCCCACTGGGATACGCAGTGGGCTTCATCAATGATGAACATGGAAATGGGCAGGCTCTGCATGAACGACGTAAAAAATTCATTCTCCAGACGTTCCGGTGAAATATAGACGAGCTTGACCCGGCCGGCGCGGATGGCGGCAAAACGGGCCTTGGCTTCTTCAAAAGTACACTGGCTGTTGATATACGTCGCCGGTATCTCCTGGTTGACCAGGCTGTCGACCTGGTCCTTCATGAGGGAAATGAGCGGCGAAATGACCAGGGTCACGCCGGGCATCATCAGGGCCGGCAGCTGGAAGCAGATCGACTTCCCGGCCCCGGTCGGCATGATGGCCAGGCAGTCCCGTCCCTCGAGGAGGGTCTGGATGACCTCGTGCTGGCCCGGCCGGAACGACGTATAGCCAAAATATTGTTTTAAAAGAGATTCAAGTTCCATCAAAATCATCAACCCATTTACGAAAGACTGACAACTCAGCTTTACTGCTGATAAATCTGAGTTTATAGAATAGAGTTTGTAGTTTGTAGCGGACTGCAAACTTAATGCTCAAAAAGGAGCTGTCGTAAGCGACAGCTCCTTTATATCATATCATCTTTACCTTATTTTGCCAATTCTTCTTTCAAGACGTCGGCCAGGCGTTTGATGCCTTCGACGATGCGGTCTTCCGGCATGTTGGAGTAGTTCAGGCGGAAGTGGTTGGCATGGCCGCCGTGGGGGTAGAAAGGCCCGCCTGGCACGTAGGCAACGTTCTTGGCCAGGACTTTCGGCATGAGCTCTTTGGCGTCCATGCCTTCTGGCAGCGTTACCCACGTGAACAGACCGCCTTCAGGGTATGTAAAGGTGATGCCTTCAGGGAAATATTGCTTCATCGATTCGCACATGAGGTCGCGGCGTTTCTTGTAGAGGGCCTTGATCTTAGCGACGTGTTCATCGAGGTCGAACATGTCGATATAGTACGACGTCTGGCGCTGGCCGAAGGACGAAGCCTGGAGGTCGACGGCTTGTTTCAGCTTGACGACTTTGTCGATGATGACCGGATCGGCTACCATCCAGGCAATTCGCAGGCCCGGCATGAGAATCTTCGAGAACGAACCGAGGAAGATGATGTTACCTTTCGTATCCATCGATTTCAGGGACGGGACCTTGTCGCCGTCATAGCGCAGTTCGCCATACGGGTCATCTTCGAGGACCGGGAAGTCATAGCGGTTGACGATGTCCATGAAAGCCTTGCGCCGTTCGACGGGCCAGGTAATACCTGTCGGGTTCTGAAATTCCGGGATAACGTACATCATGCGGACGCGGTCGCCGTATTTTGCTAGAATCTTTTCCAATTCTTCCGGGATGATGCCCTTTTCGTCCGTCGGCACTTCGACAAATTCCGGTTTACAGAGCTTGAAGGCGTTGATGGCGCCGAGGTAGGTCGGGCTTTCGACGAGGACGACGTCGCCCGGGTTAATGAAGATCTGGGCCAGCATGGACAAGCCCTGCTGGGACCCAGACGTAATGGTGATGTTATCGATATCGCAGTCGACCATGAAAGCCTGTTTCATGCGGGCTGCAATCTGCTTGCGCAAGGGATCGTAGCCTTCGGTCGTGCCGTATTGCAAGGCTGCACGGCCATCTTTGGTCAAGATGGCATCGTCGACCTTTTTCAGCTGTTCCGTCGGGAAGAGTTCCGGTGCCGGCAGGCCGCCAGCAAAGGAAATAACTTCCGGCATGGTCGTCAGTTTCAAGAGTTCACGGATTTCAGAAGCTTTCAAATTCATGGCTAAATCGGAAAATTGCATATCAATCACTCCTTCAAGTTATATGAATCACGCGTTTATCTATGTCTATATAGTATCATCAAAATTACTTTTATGCAATTAAACGTTTGCGTTATCATTATGTTACATTTCGTACAAGCTTATAAATCAAATGTAAATAACAAGAATGACTGATAATGATAAATATCCAACTTAATAAAAATTAAAGAATGACTGTAAAATTTTTTTAAAAAAATTTGCAAAAGAAAAGACGCCCTCGCGAGAGAGCGTCTCATTTCCTTTTATTTTAAATTATTTGCCGATTTTTTCTTTCAAAACTTCAGCCAGGCGTTTAATACCTTCGACGATGCGGTCTTCCGGCATGTTGGAGTAGTTCAGGCGGAAATGGTTGGCGTTGCCGCCGTTCGGGTAGAAAGCACCGCCCGGTACGTAAGCAACTTTCTTTTCGATGACTTCCGGCATCATAGCCTTGGCATCGAGGCCTTCCGGCAAGGTTACCCACGTGAACAGGCCGCCTTCCGGATAGGTGAAGGAAACGCCTTCGGGGAAGTATTTCTTCATGGAGTCGTACATGAGGGTGCGGCGTTTGCCATAGAGGTCGCGGATCTGTTTAACATGGGCATCGAGGTCGTACATATCGATGTAGTACGAAGCCTGGCGCTGGGCAAAGGACGACGTCTGCAAGTCGACGGTCTGTTTCAGCATGACCGCTTTGTCCAGGATGTCATGGGCAGCGACCATCCAGCCGATACGGAGGCCCGGCATGAAGATTTTCGAGAACGAGCCGAGGAAGATGACATTGCCCTGGGTATCGAGGGATTTCAACGTCGGCATCGTTTCGCCTTCATAGCGGAGTTCGCCGTAGGGATCGTCTTCGATGACGGGGATGTCGTGTTTGTTCATGATGTCCATGATGGCTTTGCGGCGTTCCAGGGGCCAGGTGATACCCGTCGGGTTCTGAAATTCCGGGATGACGTACATCAGACGGACGCGGTCACCGTATTTTTCGATAGCTGCTTCCAAGGCTTCGGGAACCATGCCCTTGTCGTCCGTTTCGACTTCGACGAAATTCGGGAAGTTGACAGCGAAAGCCGTCGTAGCGCCCATGTAGGTCGGGCTTTCGACGAGGACAATGTCGCCTTCGTTGAGGAAGAGCTGGCCCAAGAGGGACAGGCCCTGCTGGGAACCGGCGGTGATGATGATATCTTCATAAGTGCAGTCCGTATGGAAAGAGGTTTTCATGCGTTTGGCAATCTGTTTACGCAAGGGCACATAACCTTCCGTCGTGCTGTACTGCACGGCCTGACGACCTTCTTTTTTCAAGATTTCCACGTCGACTTTCATCATTTCGTCAATCGGGAAGAGTTCCGGTGCAGGAAGGCCAACGGCGAAGGAAATAATTTCCGGATTTTCCGTTACTTTCAAAATTTCACGGATATCCGATGCGTGTAAACTCTTTGCTTCTTCAGAAAACTTTACCATAAAACTTCACTCCTATCTGTTCTCTTTCTTTTATGGTTTTTATACGGCGTAGCAAACATTCGTCGTAATAACCATTATTATACCACGATACGGCCCATTAATCTACAAATTTTATGGAAATAGCAAAAAAAGGCGCTGTCGCATAAAGACAGCGCCTTTTTAAGTTTTAAGTTTGAAGTTTAACGTTAAACCATTGCAAAGAACCGGCGCGTGGCGGCTTCGTCTTTCTTCATCTGGGCGACGAGGTCGTCGGCGCTGGCAAAGGTTTCTTCACCGCGGAGGCGCTTTCGGAAGCGCAGGCTCACTTCTTTGCCGTAGAGGTCGGCATCCCAGTCGAGGACGTGAGTCTCGATGCGGCGGTACTGGTTCTCGAAAGTCGGGTTATCGCCGATGTTGGTCATGGCCGGGTGGCCTTCGCCGTCCCACCACAATTCCGTAATGTAGACGCCATCCGGCGGGATAGCCATGTTGATGGGGATGAGCATGTTGGCCGTAGCGAAGCCGATGGTCCTCCCCCGCCGGTCGCCGGGCACGATGGTACCGGTCAGAGCGAAAGGCCGGCCCAGGAGGTTCTCTGCCGTTTCCATGTGGCCCATCTGGATGAGCCGGCGGATGACGGTGCTGCTGATAGGCGTCGTCCGGCCCGGCCGTTCCAGCAGGGTCAGGGCAACGACGGGGATGTCATACTGGCTCATGAAGAACTTCATGGTCTCCGTATTGCCAGCCGCCTTGGCACCATAAGTGAAATTCGAACCGACGACGATAGCCGACGGATGGATATAGGTCAACAGGTTCTGGCAGAACTCTTCCGGCGATTCCTGCAAGAGGTGTTCGCTCATGGGCAGCAGGACCAGGCCGTCGATGCCGACGGCTTCGATATATTCCGCCTTCTGGCCAATCGTGGCCAGGCGCAGCGGTTCCTTATCCGGGCACAGTACCGACAGCGGATGGGCCGTAAAGGTGACGACCATGGTCTTCACACCGCAGGCAGCGG
>ERZ1032357.169-NODE-169-length-22351-cov-47.704117_pt1 | contig 22351 bp, 18 predicted proteins | sample MGYA00517100_ERZ1032357 | MGnify/ENA primary metagenome ERZ1032357 (study PRJEB33719, sample SAMN04262589) | wastewater metagenome | biome: periurban shantytown; feature: animal feces; material: feces | host: Canis lupus familiaris | place: Peru: Lima | collected...
AGGGCCCCGGGCGCCGGCGGCGCGTGTGGAGGGACGCGGCGCGCGGGCGCGCCTCCCCCGTCTGCGGGTACAATGGATGCGTTGTGTCTGTCCGCACTGGGAGGTGACCGTGGCCGAAGCTGGCATTGGTGTCGATATCGTCGAGATCGCGCGTATGGAGCGCATCATTCGCAATACACCGGGTTTTTTCCCTCGCATGTTCACAGAGGAAGAGCGTCATTATTGCGAGTCGTCTGCTCGCCCAGCGGCGCATTACGCGTGTCGGTTCGCCGCCCGTGAGGCGGTGCTCAAGTCGCTCGGCGTCGGATTTGGCCAGGAGGGCGTCGGCCGTCGAGATGTCGCGGTCTCGCGCGATTCCAGCGGCAGGCCAATCGCCGTGCTGTCTGGCGGCGCGCTTGAGGTTGCCAAGCGGCTTGGAGTTCAAGAGGTGGCTCTCTCACTTTCCTTTACCGGTGATCTTGCGGTTGCGAACGCCATGGCGATTACCGCCGAGGCCCGACCAAAACCCAAGCCCGAACGTGTGTCTGAACGCGAGCGCATCGCCCAGTCATTTAAAGAGGCGCGCGCCGTATTGGACGAGCTGGAACGTGTCCAAGAGTCGGAGTTGCTTGAGATCGCGGGAGAGGCTCCTGTCGTCGAGAAGGATGATGTTGCATGAAGCCAGTGCTGAGTGTCGAAGAGACCCTTCGTCTTGAGGACCTTATCGAGAGAGAGGGTACCTCCAAGGCGGCCTTGATGGAGCATGCGGGAGAGGCTGCTGCCGCCCGGGTTGCCCAATACAAGCCTCAGCGCGTTGCGGTGCTGGTTGGTTTTGGCAATAACGGCGGTGACGGTTGGGTCGCCGCGGATATCCTCAGCCATCAGGGGATCGCCGTGGACGTGGTCTCGCCCATCGAGCCCAACGAGATCAAGAGCCCCATCGCGCGTCATGTCGCGCGTCGTACGGCCGGTCGTGATGTGCGTGTGATCGTTGGTCCTTCCCGCGATGAGCTCGTCTCGATTTTGAGCGAGGCGGACGTGGTGTTGGATGCGATTTTGGGAACGGGCTTTACCGGTGCCGTGCGCCCTCCGTTCTCCATTTGGATTCCCGCGCTCAACGAACTTGGTTTGCCTGTCGTGTCCGTCGACGTTCCCTCAGGGCTGAACGCGGAGACCGGTGCCGTCGAGACGGTGTGCGTGGAGGCGACTGCGACGGTCACGCTTCTGGCGCCAAAAATCGGTCTGTACAGCGGGGAGGGTCCCGAATATGCCGGTGAGATCACCTGTGGCCAGCTGTACAGCCATTTGGATGAGGTGATCGGCGATGTCGAGCACGCCGCCGAGATCGTGGAGCCTGCCGATCTGGTCGACTACTTCCCCGACCTTCCCTCCAACGTGAACAAATATAGCCGCGGCTCGGTTCTGGTTGTTGCCGGCTCGGCGACGTATCCCGGGGCGGCGATCATGGCCGCCAAGGCGGCCGCGCGCGCCGGCGCGGGCTATGTGACCGTTGCGACGCCCGACGCCTGCGCCAACCTTATCCGGATGGCGCTGCCGTGCGTTCCCGTTGTTGGCGTGCCGTCTGATTCGCGCGGCGCGTTCGGCGCCGCCGCTGCGTCGGCCGTGCGCGAGCTGGCGCATAAGTTCGATTGCGTGCTGTGCGGCCCGGGCATGACCGTTACGGCGGGCGGCATGCAGCTGGTGACCGAGCTTTTGCGCACCGATGTGCCTCTTGTTCTGGATGCCGACGCGCTCAACTGCATGAGCCGCCTGGCGATTGGCGGTATTGAGGAGACGCCCGAGGTGTACCGCCGCGAGGCTCCGCTCATCCTGACCCCGCACAACAAGGAGCTCTCCCGCTTGGTGGGGGACGAGCCCGTCGATGATTTGGGTTCGGCCATCGAAGCTGCCCAAAAGCTCGTGTGGGCTGCCGGGTCGGACAATCTGGTGGTCATAGCAAAGGGTCCGTCGACTGCCATCGTTGGCGTCGAGAAGGTCCTGTTGCCCATGAGCGGCCCTGCCTCGCTGGCCACCGCAGGGTCGGGAGACGTCTTGGCGGGGATCGTTGCGGCCAACATCGCCGTGAGCCACGGGGACATCGATTGCTGGGAGCTCCTGTGCTCCTATGCGGTCGCGGTGCACTCCTATGCCGGCCATGCCGCCGCCGCTCTGATGGGCGAGCGTAGCGTGATCGCGACCGATTTGATTGACGTGCTGGGTGAGGCGATGAATCTCACCGAGCGGGAGGCGCTGAGAGACGCTGGAATCGAGCTGGGGGACTAGCATGCAGACACTGAGCGAGCCGCCCACACGTTGGGCATGGGCCGAGATCGACACGGGCGCCCTGCGCCGCAACACGAGGGTGTTCAAGAGCCTCATCGGCGCGCGTCAGCGCCTGTGCTGTGTGGTCAAGGCGGACGCATATGGCCACGGCGCGGCATCGTGCGCAAAGGTCATGCACGCGGCGGGTGCCGACATGTTCGCGGTCGCCACGGTGCTCGAGGGCGTCGCGCTGCGCGAGGCGGGCCAAAAACTGCCGATCCTGCTGCTGAGCGAGCCTCCTGCGGGCGCCATCGACACGCTGCTGGAATTCGATATCATGCCGTCCGTCTATTCGCCGGAATTCGCGTGGGCTTATGGGGAGCGCGCCGCAAGCCTGGGCAAGGTGGGCAAGTACCACATGGCCATCAACACCGGCATGAACCGCATCGGCGTGCACTACACCGAGGTCGTGGACTTTCGCAGGAGCGTCGACTTCCACGCGGGGTTGCAGTGCGACGGCACGTTCACGCATTTCGCCACGGCCGATGAGCCGGACGGATGGGACCATCAGCTGCAGTGCAAGCGTTTTTCCGAGGCGGTCGCCTGCCTGCGCGATGCGGGCTTCGACCCGGGAATCGTGCATTGCGACAACACACCGGGCTCCATCCTCAATCCAGCCATGCATTTTGACATGATCCGGGCGGGAATCGGCCTCTATGGCCTGCAGCCCTGCGAGCGAACCCGTGCCGTGCTGCCGCTCGAGCCCGTCATGAGCATCAAGGCGCGCGTGACGCACACGTGCCATCCGGCGATGGGCGAGGGCGTGGGATATGGGTTTACGTACCGGGTTCCGCGGACACGGGTGGAGATCTGCACGCTGCCCATCGGGTATGCCGACGGCTTGCCGCGCGTGCTCTCCAATCGCATGGAGGTCCTGTTCAACGGCCGCCGCATGCGGCAGGTGGGCAATATCTGCATGGATCAGTGCATGGTGGCGATCAGCGAGAACCCCATGCACCCGGTACCCGAGGCGGAGGTCGGCGATCTGATGGCCATCGTCGGGCGCGACGGCGATGCCCAGATCACCCTTGATGAGCTCGCCTCCATGTGTCAGACGATCAACTACGAGCTCGCCTGCGGGTTTGGCATGCGCTTGGAGAAGATATACGTATAGGGCCTCGCCGTTGCGGGGTGATGAAGGGGGATCGACATGGGCGTCATGCATATTCCCGGACACGAGAATCAAAAGCCGCGCGAGGTCTCGCTTGAGGAGATCCGCTCCGTGTTGGGCGAGTGCCGTTTGTGCGAGCTGTGCCAGACGCGCACCAACATCGTGTTCGGCGTGGGCAATCCGCATGCCCGCGTGATGTTCGTGGGCGAGGCGCCGGGCAAAAACGAGGATCTGCGCGGCGAGCCGTTCGTGGGGCGCGCGGGCGAGAACCTCAACGGCATCTTGTCCCTTGCCGGCCTCAAACGCGAGGACATCTACATCGCCAACGTGCTCAAATGCCGCCCTCCGGGAAATCGCAACCCAAAGGCCGACGAAGTGCTGGCATGCTCGCCTTTCTTGCGGGAGCAGATTCGCAGCATTTGGCCGGACATCATCGTGACGCTGGGCAATCCGGCGACGCATTTTGTGCTCAAGACGGAAGTGGGCATCACCAAGCTGCGCGGCAGGTTCCATGAGATGGGGCATTTTGTGGTCATGCCCACGTTCCATCCCGCTGCGGCGCTGCGCAACCCTGCGTGGCAGGAGCTGCTTGAGGCGGACTTCCGTATGCTGGGCGACTACTTGGAGCGCCATCCGGTCGATTCGGGCTTTGAGGCGGCGCGCGCGAAGGTCGAGCGCGCGGGGTGCGACCCGTCCGCATCGCATGAGGGCGCGCACTCCGATGCCCTGCCGATGATGGGGGAGTAGCGTGGCTTTGCACTATGGTGCCCCGCTGAGGTACACCAGTGAGGGCGTTGACGATACGGTCGAGTTGGGCGAGCTGGTCGCCTCCTGCCTGCAGGACGGCGACGTGCTGGTGCTCACGGGAGGCCTTGGTGTGGGGAAGACGCACTTCACCAAGGGCGTGTCGCGAGGGCTGGGCGACGAGCGTCCCGTGACGAGCCCCACGTTTGCCCTGATGGCGGTGCATGACGGCGGGCGCATCCCGCTGTTCCATTTTGATTTGTACCGCTTGGAGCACGCGTATCAGCTGGAAGATACCGGCATATTCGATGTGTTGGGGTATGAGGGCGCGTGCCTGCTTGAGTGGGGCGAGCAGTTCCAAGATGACCTGACCGACGAGTACCTGGGCGTTGTGATCACTCGCGTTGAGGGAGATGCCGATCGCCGGGATGTGGCCCTCGAGCCTCATGGGGTCCGTGCGGTTGCGCTTGCCGAGGCGATCGACGCCGCTGTGGCAGGGGCCTGTCGATAGCGACTCGCCCGCCAGAGGTCCAGCGGCTCCACTCCCCGTTGTTCCCGGCACGCTGCATGGGTCTGAGGGGCTCAGGCTCACGGTCCTTGATCTGAGACGTTCTGCATGGAAGGATGCTTCCGATGAAATTGGACGATTTTCGCACGTTGATCGTGGCGATCGACACGTCGACGGACATGCTTGCATGTTCGGTGGCATGGTGGACGCCCGAGGTGTTTTTTGACGACACGCCCTCGCGCGCGTGCGTTGAGGTGCTGGCATCGCGCGATCATCTGTGCCGTAGGCAGGCAAATGTCGAGCTTGTCGAGACGATCGACGCCGTCCTTACGGACGCGGGGAAATCGATGGCGGACGTGGGCGGCTTTTTGGTGGGGCGCGGCCCCGGGTCGTTCACAGGCGTGCGCATTGGCATCTCGACGGCAAAGGGGCTTGCCCGTGGCGCGAATGTCCCGCTCATGGGCGGATCGACGCTCGACGCCTGCGCTTGGTCGGCGTGGCGCTCCGGCGTGCGCGGCAAGCTTGCGGTGGCGGCTGACGCCATGCGCGGCGAGGTGTATCCGGCTCTCTACGAGGTGGGTGAGGACGGTCCTTGCCGCCTGTTCGAGCGCGAGCGCGTGGTGAAGGCGGCGGTTGCCGCCGAGGAGTGGGCGGAGCGCCCTGATGCCGCGGAACTGCAGCTCACGGGCGATGGCCTGGTGCGTTACGGCAAGCTGTTTGAAGAGGCGGGGCTGATGGGCCGCGCGCTACCTCGTGAGCTATGGTGGCCCACTGGAGAGGGGCTGTTGCTCGCAGCGGCGAGCCCGGAGGGTCTTGCTGCTGCGGGCGCGACGGATCCCGCGCTGGTCCTACCCGTGTACACGCGCCTTTCCGATGCCGAGGAAAACGAGCGCAAGCGGCTGGGCCTTGCCGAGAGCGTCAACACGGCGGTAACCGGAGTCGCCGATGAGCTGGCGGGCCGCCATTTGCAGGTTCGTCCCATGGCCGCGGCGGATGCGGAGGCCATGGCCGCCTTGGAGCGCGACTGCTTTGCCGGTGCCGCGCATGAGCCGTGGAGCGCCTCGATGTTCCTGGAGGAGCTCGACCCGAATGCGCCCGCGGCGCGCTCGTGGTGGGTGGCGCACGACAACGGCGAGCTCATCGGATTTGCCGGCGGCATGGTCGTCGATAAGGACATCGAGATTCTGGATGTCGCGGTGTCGCGCGCGCACCGCCGTGAGGGCATTGCCCGCAAGCTGCTCTCGCACGTGAGCTACGACGCGCAGATGCTCGGGTGCACCACGGCGTCGCTGGAGGTCGAGGCAGACAACGAGGCGGCCATCGCGCTGTACGGCAGTCTTGGCTTTGGCGAGGCGGGTCGACGTCGTGGGTATTACGCGGGCGGCGTCGATGCACTGGTGATGAGCGCCCCGTTGCCCTTGGTGCTCCCTGTCGATGCCGCGTCGCCCGAGCCCACAGCGGCGGTGGCGCGCGATTGGCCCCTTGAGGCGCCTGCCCGCACTTCTGAGGAACGCGCTGAGCTCGAGCGTCGCCAGCTCATCCTGGCCATTGAGAGCTCGTGCGACGAGACCGCGGTCGCCATCATCGATGCGGAGGGCACCCTGCTCGCCAACCAGGTGTCCACGCAGATCGATTTCCATGCGCGCTTTGGCGGCGTGGTACCCGAGATCGCCTCGCGCAAGCACGTCGAGGTGATTGTGGGCGTGGTCGACGCCGCGCTTGAAGAGGCCGCTGAGTCGCTCGGCCTTACGGGCGGTGCGCTCGCGCCGAGCGAGCTTGCAGCTGTGGGCGTGACGCAAGGCCCCGGCCTGGTGGGTGCGCTCGTGGTGGGCGTGGCCTTTGCCAAGGGCTTCGCCTATGCGGCGGGCAAGCCGCTCATCTGCGTGAACCATCTTGAGGGACACCTGTTCGCCAACAAGCTCACCACGCCCGATCTGGAGCCCCCCTTCATCTTCACGCTCGTCTCCGGCGGCCACACCATGCTCGTGCATGTGCGCGCATGGGGCGACTACGAGGTGCTGGGCGAGACGCTCGACGATGCCGTGGGTGAGGCGTTCGACAAGGTTGCCAAGGCGCTGGGCCTGGGGTATCCCGGCGGCCCCGTGATCTCGCGCTTGGCCGAGACGGGCAACCCCAAGGCGATCGACTTCCCCCGCGCGCTCAACAGCAAGGGCGACTACCGGTTCTCGCTTTCGGGCCTCAAGACGGCGGTGACGCTCTACATCGAGCAGGAGACGGCGGCGGGCCGCACGATCAGCCTGCCCGACCTCGCGGCGTCGTTCGAGGCCGCCGTCTTTGACGTGCAGTACAAGAAGGCTAAGAACGCCCTGCGCGAGACGGGTGCGCACGAGTACTGCATCGGCGGTGGAGTGGCGGCCAACCCGCACCTGCGCCGGATGATGATCGAAAAGCTCGGGCGACAGGGTATCCGCGTGACGGTTCCGCCGCAAAACGCCTGCACGGACAATGCGGCGATGATCGCCGTGGTTGCCCGCGAGAAGTTCCTCCGCGGCGAGTTCGCGCCCATGAACGTGGACGCCGACCCGAATATGACGTTGTAGGGTCGTCCTCCGGGTGCCGGGGCGGGGTCTTATCGTCCGGCGCTCGTTCGGTGCCGTCGCTGCTCGCAGCCGGTGGCTCCGTCCGACCGCGCATCGTCCGCCGCGAGTTCCGCGCGAGCCGGAGGGCCCAGTGGGCCCTCCGTGCGAGCAGGATTGTTCGAGCGCCGGGTGATGTGCGGTCGGGCGGAGCGGACGTGCGCCGCGAAACACGTCGTTCTCAGCCTTGTAACAAAGAGGAAATCTTGTTGACTCCATCGAGATAAAGCACAATACTGCCTGTTGTCACTTTAGTTGGTAAGAGCATATGCTTGCACTTGCCAAGATCAGGGAGTTTAAGCCATGCGTCAGACCAGCCTCGTAATCCGCCTAATTATTAGCTAGCACGGGTTGGCATGACATGTCGCCCGTGCGTTTTGCCGGGCGGCTGATGGGTTTGATGGGCCGTCGTATCGCTCGACGGCCCATTTTTTGTGGCTTGACGTCTCACGAGGGGGAGAAACACATGAACGGAGTTGTGTTGATGGTGGTCGCGGCGGTTGTGCTCGCCGCAGGTTACTTGGGGTATGGCCGATGGCTGGCCAACAAATGGGGCGTTGACCGCGAGGCGCTCACGCCCGCTCGCCGCATGGAGGACGGGCATAACTTCTCGCCCGCCTCGGCATTCACGGCGTTCTCGCACCAGTTCAGCTCGATCTGCGGTGCGGGTCCCGTGACGGGCACCATCGTCGCCATGGCGTTCGGCTGGCTGCCCGTGGTGCTGTGGGTCCTCGTGGGCGGCATCTTCTTTGGCGCCGTGCATGATTTTGGCGCGCTGTACGCCTCGATGAAGAACAACGGCAAGTCGCTCGCCCAGCTCATCGATAAGTACATCGGGCGTACGGGCCGCCGTCTGTTCCTGCTCTTTTGCTGGCTGTTCTGCCTGATCGTGATCGCCGCCTTCACCTCCATGGTGTCCGGCACCTTTGCGATGACGCCGGATGCTTCCGGTGCCGTTGATGTTGCCAAGTCTTATGCCGCCGGCTGCGCGGGCACGATCTCGATCCTGTTCACCTTCGTTGCCATGGTCTTTGGCTGGGCGTGCCGCAAGTTCAACCTCACGGGTGCCAAGCAGTTCGTCACCGGCGTCGTCCTCATGGTTGCCATGTTCGCGGTGGGCATGCAGTTCCCGGTGTACCTCGACCTCAACGGTTGGATCGCCGTCGTGATGGTGTACCTGGTGTTTGCGGGTGCCATGCCCATCCAGATGCTCAAGCAGCCTCGCGACTACCTGACCTCCATCATGATGATCGTCATGATCGTGTGCGCCGTGCTGGGCATCGTGGTGCTGGGTGCCAAGGGTCAGGCCACGATCACCGCGCCCATGTTCACGGGCTTCACCACCGCCTCCGGCATGATGTTCCCCGTTCTGTTCGTCTCGGTTGCCTGCGGTGCGCTTTCGGGCTTCCACAGCCTGGTGTCCTCCGGGACCTCCTCCAAGCAGGTTGAGAACGAGGCCGACGCCGTCAAGGTCGGATACGGTGCCATGGTAGTCGAGTCCTTCGTGGGCGTCCTTGCTATCATCGTCGCCGGCATCATGTTCTCCGACATGAACACCGCCGGCACCGGCGCGCTCAACGCCGGCGTCGCGTCCACCCCGTTCGCGATCTTTGCCACGGGCATCGCCCGTGGTATGCAGGCCTTTGGCGTTGACGGCACCGTCGCGACCGTCTTCATGACCATGAACGTCTCTGCGCTTGCCCTGACCTCGCTCGATGCGGTTGCGCGCATTGGTCGCACGTCTTTCTCCGAGTTCTTTGCCACCAGCAATGACGCCCTCGCCGTTGAAAACGAGAAGACCGGCGTCATGAAGGTCCTGGGCAATCCCTGGGTCGCCACGGTCGTGACGCTGCTGCCCGGCCTTGCCCTCACCTTTGGCGGTTACCTCAACATCTGGCCGCTGTTCGGCGCTTCCAACCAGCTGTTGGGTGGTATGACCATGATCACCCTCGCCGTGTTCTGCAAGTGCACTGGTCGCTCCGGCTGGATGCTCTACGCGCCCGTGGCGTTCCTGCTGGTGTGCACGTTCACCTCGCTCGGCATGAGCATCGCCGGCTGCGTGACCGCGCTGCAGGCGGGCGGCATGGCCGTCATGGCGACTTCCGGTTTGCAGCTCGTGTTTGCCGTGCTGCTGGTTGCCCTTGGCCTGATTGTTGCCGTGAACTGCCTTAAGGAGCTGCGCGGCAAGGAGTCCGGCTCCATGCCCGACGAGGAGCCCGAGTGGTCCGAGGTGGGCCGCCGCAACTGCAGCGCCCACCAGGCCGCCGCTGCGGATGACGCGCCCGAGGGCCTTGCTGCCGAGGCGTAACGGGAACAGGGAAGTCCTGTTCAAAGCCCCCGCATGAGATGGACCTCACTGCTTGCGCGGTGAGGCCCGTTTTTTACGATGGAGAAACTCAAGTCGGCGGGCGCGGGACTGAATCCGCGTTAGCAGATGCGGGGGAGCTGCTCGCCCACGAGCATGTCGAGGATGCGCGTGGAGCCCCAAGGGGTGCGAACGCGGACGCTGCCCGTTGGGATGGCTGGAATATCGGCGTCTGGCGCCTGGTCGGATGCTGTGTCGGCCCGATTCATGCTTGGCCAATTCGCACTTGATCGGCGTGCGTCTGCGCCGAGGCATGGCGAAACCTCGCCGATGATGGCGGCATCCTCGCCGTATTTGGATGCCCGCATGGCGGCGAGCGCCGCCTGGGCCTCCTCTGCTGGCACAACGGCGACCATCTTTCCCTCATTGGCCACCTGGAGCACGTCGTAGCCGAGCATCTCGCAGGCGCCTCGGACCTCCGGTTTTACGGGAACGGCATCTTCATCGACGGTGATGACGACGCTGCTCGCTTGGGCGAATTCGTTGAGCGTGCTGGCGAGGCCCCCGCGCGTGGGGTCGCGGAAGCAGCGCGTGCGCGGCGCGGCGTTGAGCACGGCGGCGATGAGATGGTTGAGCGGCGCGGCGTCGCTTACGATTGGCGTGGAGAACGCGAGGCCCTCGCGCTGGCTCATGACGGCGATGCCGTGGTTGCCGAGCGTGCCGGAAACGAGCACGACATCGCCCGGCTGGCAGTTCGCGCCGGAGAGGTCGATGCCTTGGGGAACGGCGCCCACGCCCGCGGTGTTGATGTACACACCGTCGGCCTTGCCGCGCTCTACGACCTTGGTGTCGCCCGTGATGATGCGCACGCCGGCCTCCTGAGCCGTTTGCGCCATGGAGCGGCAGATACGACGCAGGTCGGCGAGGGGATAGCCCTCTTCCAAGATAAAGCCACACGACAGGTACAACGGGCGCGCCCCCGAGGTGGCGACGTCGTTGACGGTGCCGCAGACGGCGAGTCGCCCGATGTCACCGCCGGGAAAGAACTGCGGCGTGACCACAAAGCTATCGGTGGACATGGCGATGCGGTCGCTCGACGCGGGCAGGTCGGCCACGCCGGCATCGTTGCCTGCGAGGAGCTCGGGCGAGCCGAACGCTTCGAGGAACACCTCGTCGATGATTCGCTTCATCATCTGCCCGCCGGATCCGTGGCCGAGCTGGACGAAATCGGTTTGAGCGCTCACATTGCCTCCTTGGCTTATGAACGAAAACGATGGTACGCGGCGCAACTGCCCTCTGAGCTCACCATACAGGGGCCGACGGGGTCCGCCGGCGTGCACGCCTTGCCGAACAGCGGGCACTCGGGTGGGGAGATGCGACCGCGCAGGACATCGCCGCAGCGGCATCCGCGCGGCTCGACGGTGGGTTCAACGGGCACGTCAAAGCGCTTGGCCGCGTCGAAGGCCTCGAATGCCGGGCGAATGCGCAGACCGGAGCCGGGGATGGGCCCCAGGCCGCGCCATGTGGCGTCGCAAGGATCAAAGACCTGCTCGACCATCTGGCGCGCGACGGGGTTGCCGTCCTCATTGACGCCGCGTCGATATGCGTTGCGGATTTCCGGCAGTCCGCTGTCGATCATTTCCACGAGCGACGCAATGCCCTCGAGGATGTCCACCGGTTCGAACCCGGTGACGACGCCAGGGATGCCGAAGTCATCGACGAGGAAGCGGTACGGGTTGATGCCGGTGATGGTCGAGACATGGCCGGGGAGGATGAAGCCGTCGATGCGGGTTTGCGGGTCGTTGGCGATAGCCCGCAGCGCGGGCGGCGTGGTCTTGTGGACGCTCAGGACCGAGAAGTTCTGCAGGTCGCGCGCTTGCGCCTCGAGGATCGCCGCGGCGATGGTGGGCGTGGTGGTCTCGAACCCAACGCCCATGAAGATGACTGGGCGCCCGGGGTTTTCCTGGGCGATGGTAAGGGCGTCGAGGGGGGAGTACACCATGCGGACGTCGTGCCCCGCGGCCTTTTCGGCAGCAAGGGAACTGGTCGATCCGGGCACACGCATCATGTCGCCGAACGTGGTGATGATGACGCCGTCCACGCGGGCGAGTGCGATGGCGCGGTCGATGTCCTGGTTGGCGGTGACGCACACAGGGCAGCCGGGGCCGGAGAGCAGATGCAGGTTCGCGGGCATGATCGAACGGAAGCCGTAGCGTCCGATGCTCACGGTATGCGTGCCGCAGACTTCCATGAGGTTGATGGGCCGGTCGCCGGCGAGGGCGTGGATGCGCTCGATGAGGGCGCGCACCAGCTTAGGGTCGCGGAACTGGTTGAAGTCGATGTCGCCGCCGGCCATGTCAGGCGCCCTCGGCGGACAGCTCCTCCTCCGAGAGCTCGTCGAGCTCTTGGAGGATGCGGATGGCCTCGGCGGCCTCCTCGGCGTCGATGACCTGGATGGCGAAGCCGGCGTGCACCAGCACATAGTCATCCACCTGCGCCTCGGGTGTGAGGCGCACCGAGATGTCGCGGGTGACGCCCATCACGTTGATGGTGGCCTGGGCGCCCTCGTCCAGGGAGACGATCTTGCCGGGAACAGCAAGGCACATGGTGGTCCTCCTTTTGCCGGTGCGACCGGCCATTTTGATTGCGCCTATGGTACCGCGTGGGTCTCAGCTGCGCAAACGTAGCGGGGCGTCGTGGCCACGCCCGTCGCTCCCACGGCTGCGGCCCGCGTCGCGAACGCGCTGCGTGCGGACGGGCGGACGGCCGCTCCGGACGGCGTGAATCGAGGGGCGAGAGCTGGGGTGGGGCGCACCGCGCGGGACGGTCCGGGATGCGTTTCGACGTGCCCGCCCCTTGTTTGCGCCGGTGGAGCTACAGCAGGGCGAGCGTCTGGCGGCAGTTCTCGGTGATGGGCCCCTCGACGCGCTCGCGCAGCTCGCCGGTGCCGGGCATGCCCGCCGCGCTCATCTCGTCGAACACCACGGCCAGGCTCACGGGGATTTCCTGCGCGAGATCGGTCATGAAGGTGAGACAGGTCTCGTAGCTGATCTGCGCGCCCGCCTGCTGGGCCGCCTCCGCATAGCGCTTGAGAGCGCCCGAGCCCACGCGTCCGAACCGGTTCTCGCCGCCGATGCCCATCGCCAGACGTCCCTTGCGTCGGATGGAATCGTACGCCAGCCCCGAGGCCACGTCGTACATCGGGGCGATAATCGCCGATCCTCCCTCGGCCAGCATGAGGGAGTAGTTCTTGGCGTGTGCATCCGTTCCGCCGATCAGGTAGTTGAAGAACAACATGTACGTGAAGGATGCGACGTTGAAATCTGCGCGGTTGGTGCGCGCGAAGAGGCGGACTAGATCGCGTGCGCCCGGTCCTCCGTCCGCCGCGTATTTCTGGTCGGGCATATAGCCCAGCGCTTGGCAGCAGTCCTCCTGATGGATACGCACAGCGGTGCCATCCTCTAAGAAGATGCGATCGTATCGCTTGACGATGAGGGCGGGTTCGTCTTCGAAGAAGCGGTAGTTCACCTCGGCGGTGGCGACGCCGGCGCGTTCGGCGATCTTCATGCAGGCGTACTCGTTGAGGGCCTGCAGCTTGAAGCCGATGACACCGTTCTTGAAAATGTGCGTGGTGGGCGCTGCTCCGTGCGCGGAGCACCAACGCCCGTCATGCCAGGCGAGGGCGAACTTCCCTTGGTTTCCGCCGAGCGACCAGCGCTCGTCCTCTCCGAGCCACGAGGCGTCTTCGTCGGTGCGCAGGCTTTTCAGGCGCAGGGCGATAGCATGGTCGTCGACGGGCTCGTAATGAGTGGGGCGCCGAAGCACCTCCTCCACGCGGTTCGCGGGGCAGAACTGCACGCCGCCTGGGCAGTCCAACCCGATGCACGAGAGCATGGTGACGGGGTTGTTGGGGCGGATTTCGAACTCGTCTGCTATGGCACGCCTCTGGAACTCGCTATCAGGGAGCAGGCCGAAGAGGTAGGGTCGGATGACTTGCTGGTTATAAGGGCGGTTCGAGAGGGGCATGGCGAGGGATAGGGGGATGCCGCGGTAGTCCTCGTCGTAGCGGAAATGCGGCAGGCCCGCCTCGTCCTGCCAGAGCGTGCCTGCCGGCTTGCCACATATCAGGGTCCGCAGCTCGATGACGGCCATGTTTGCCTCCCTTGGTTAGAACGGTCCTATGGGAGCGGGTTTGATGCCGAGATCGTTGGTGAGAAAGTCGTTGAACACATCCCGATAGCTGGAGAACGCCGAGGGCTGCTCGGCCCGCTTGCGCCGGCGCGGCGCGGGGCGGGGTGCCGCGGTGGCGCGCTGGGGCTTGGCGGGTACGTCCCAGGGGTCGATCGCCTCGGGGCAGCCGCGCACCTCCAGGCCGAGTCCAAGGGCGTCCAGGACTGCGAGGAGCTTGTCGAGGCCGATGCCCGGCGCGTCGCCCAGCTCCAGCGAGGCGAGCAGGCGTTCGGACACTTGCGCCGCCTCGGCGAGCTGGCGGCGCGTGAGCCCCTGCGCCTCGCGGGCGCGCCGCACGTAGATGCCCGCTTGGCGCGGGATGGTCACGGGATCGCGGCGATCGGTGGCGTCTTGGTTCATGGTGTCCCCTGTAGGTTCATCAACATTAAACTGCAATATCTTGCAGTTTAGTATATCTGTAAGATATTGCAGATTCAAGAATATGCAGTATATTGCATGCAAAGAGTTTCCGTGCAACCCGATTCCGCCGGGCGCGGAAGGGCGTTTCATGGTGGTTTGCGCCGTCACCCCGTAAGGTGAATAGCGAAAGGCGCGCCGAAGACCGGCGGGCGGCCGGCATCGAGTACCGGCCCATGCAAGACCTCACGCGCCATAGCTATCCGGGAAACCGGACGGGTGCCCCACCTCGCGTGGGCATCGACGCCGACAAGGGTAAGGGCGACATGCAGTTCGGAAACTTCGCATCGTATATCGAGCAACACCCGGGGGTCACCCAGGATGAGCTCGCGCGCCACCTGGGCGTCTCCACGCGCACGGTGCGCAAGTACGTGCGGCAGTTCAACTCCGCCATGACCGATTGTGCCTCAGTCAAGCTCACCCCCAACCGCGGCTACCGGTTCCACGTGACGGATGTGTCGGGGTGGTGCCAGCGCGTGATGCGCATGGATGGCCTGGTCGAGCAGAGCTTCCCCTCCACGCCCGAACAGCGAGTCTTCTACATCATGAACGACCTTCTCTCGCGCACAGGATGGGTGAAGCTCGACGATTTCGCCCAGACGCTCTACGTCTCGCGCCGTACCATCTCCTACGACATGAAGCGGGTGGAAGAGCGGCTCCGGGCATTCGGGCTCACGCTGGAGGAGAAGCCCTACCAGGGCATCCGCGTGCTGGGTCCGGAGGCCGCGAAGCGCTCGTGCTGGACGCACGAGATGGCTGCCATGATGGGCGACGCCGAGCGTCCGGACGCCATCAAGGTTGACGACCTCATGCGCACGGTGTCCGACATCGTGGCCGACGAGCTCTCGCGCTGCGAGCGCCCGTTCGACTCGCTTTCGCAGCAGAGCCTGATTCTGCACACCGCCATCGCGGTCATCCGCATCAAGGCTGATTCGCGCGGCCCTCTGGACCCCGTCGACTTGGAGCTGGGCGAAAGCTGCGGTTCTCTTGATCTGGCGCGCGCCCTCGCCGCGCGCGTCGAGCGTGAGCTGGGCGTGACCCTGCCCGAGGACGAGATCGCCTACATCGCACTGCATCTGGATGCCGGCGAGCTCTCTTTCGCATCAGATGCCACGGCTGGTGAGGACGGCACGAGCATCGCTCCCGAGGTTTGGGAGCTCGCCGAGCTCATGGTCTCCACCGTGTACTACGCCTTCGCGTTCGACTTTCGCGATGATCTGGAGCTTCGCCTCAACCTCGCACGCCACATCGAGCCGTTGCTTTCGCGTCTGGATCGTCATGCGCAGATGGAGAATCCGCTTCTCGACGACCTCAAGTGCTCGTGCCCGCTCGCCTATGCCATGGCGGCCGAAGCCTCGGTGCATCTGGTGCGCCGCTGTGGGGTGGAGCCCTTTGACGACGAGGTGGGCTACATCGCGCTGGCGTTCGCGCTCGCTATCGAGCGCGCCAAGGACGGCGAGCGACAGAAGAAGAACGTCCTTCTGGTGTGCTCTTCGGGCAGGGGCTTCGCGCGCCTGCTCGAGTACCGGCTTACCAGCGAGTTCCCCGATCTCATCGGGAACATCGAAATCTGCTCGGGGGGCCTTTCCAAACGAGACCTCTCCGGCATCGACTGCGTGTTCACCACGGTGCTCATAACCATGCCGCTGCCGGTGACAGTGGTGCATATCAACCCGATTCCCACCGATGACGACCTCACGCGGGCGCATCGCGTCCTCAAGATGCCCGCGAGCCGTGGGGCGCTGCGGTTCTTCCGTCCGCGCCTGTTCGCCCCGCATCTGGCCGTCTCGACCAAAGAGGAGGTCATCGCCAAGCTGTGTCATCTCATGAGTGACGTCTACGGCTATGAGTTGCCGGACGACTTTGCCGATTCGGTGGCCCGCCGCGAGGACGCGTTCTCCACGGCGCTCGGCAACCGCGTGGCAATGCCGCATCCCGCCGAGGCTTGCTGCACCAGCACGCTCGCCTGCGTGGGGCTGCTCGATCGCCCCGTGGTGTGGGACGCGCGCGGCAACGAGGTTCAGCTCGTGGTGCTCGTGGGTTTCTCGGCTGATGGCACCGAGGACGTCAGCGCGCTCATGCGCGTGCTCGCGGACCTCTTCACCGATGCCGAGCAGGTTGATCACATCCTCGCCGACCAGACCTGGTCGACGTTCACCGCGCATCTGGAAGACGCCGAGGAGCGAGAGCGGGGAGGTGATACGCATGGGGTCGACTGGAGGCTTTGAATACACCGTGACCGATGATGCCGGACTGCATGCCCGTCCGGCGGCGCTTCTTGCCCGCCGCGCCGGCGAGCTGGCATCCGACGTGACGGTGGCCTTCGGGGAGCGCTCCGTGAGCGCCAAGAGCATGATCGCCGTCATGTCCATGGGCGTGCACACGGGCGACACCGTGACCTTCGAGCTCACGGGCGATGCTGCCGCCGAGGAGGCGGCCGAGCTCGCCGCGTGGTGCGCCGAGAACATCTAGCGACCATCCAAACCGGGTGGAAAGCGGTGCGCCAAAGGGGCGCGCCGAGAAAAAGAAAGGTGAACGTTATGAACATCCTTCTGTGCTGTGGCGCCGGCATCTCCAGCGGTCTTCTGGCCAGCGCTGCCCGCAAGCAGGCCAAGAAGATGGGTAGCGACATCAGCATCGAGGCGCGCAGCCACGCTGACGTCGCCGCCTACCTGGGCAAGATCGACATCCTCATGTTGGGACCCCATTACAAGGCCGAGCTCAAGGCGTTCCAGAACCTTGCCGAGCCGTACGGCGTGCCCGTGGTGCTCATCCCCGAGGACATCTACGCCACGATCGATGGCAAGCGTCTGATCGAGTGCGCGCAGAAGGTCGTCGCCGAGGCGGGCGAGTAAACGCCTCACACTCGCATCCCCAGAAAGGAGTATTCCGTGAACGGATTCATGAAATGGCTGAGCGATAGCTTCGCTCCCAAGATGGAGGCGCTGTTCTCGCGTCCGTGGCCCAGCGCCGTCTCGTCGTGCATGCAGAAGATCATCCCCTTCATCCTCACGGGTTCGGTTATCTACCTGTACAACGTGGCCGTCTCGTTCTTTCCGCAGCTGCCCGACCTCTCGCCCATCGCCAACTTCTCGTTCGGCTGCATCTCGCTCATCATCGCCTTCATGATGGTCAACCAGTGCATGGAGCAGCTCAACCATCCGTTCTACGTCATCAACGCGGGCTTGGTGGGCGCGTGCGTGATGCTCATGGCTGTGTGCCCCACCGATCAGGGCGTCGAGGGCGGTCTGGCCACCCTCATGAACGGCATCGGCGCCTCCGGCATCGCCGTGGGCATGATCGCGGGCCTCTACACCGCCATTATCTTCAACCTGTGGGCCAAGCTTCACTTCTTGGAGGGCAGCTCCATCCCGGACTTCGTGAGCGGCTGGATCAACACGATCCTCCCCACCCTCATCACTCTCGGCCTTGAGATGGTGCTCGTCTACACGCTCCATGTCGATATCTACAACGCGATCCTCTCGGTCTTCAACCCCATCGCGTCTATCGCCCAGACCCTGCCTGGCTTCCTGCTGTGCACCATGATCCCCTCCATCTTCTACACCCTGGGCATCTCCAGCTGGTTCTTCAGCTCGGTGACCACGCCCATCTTCCTGGCGGGCATTCAGGCCAACATCGACGCCGTGGCTGCCGGCGGCATCGCCACCAACATCGTCACGAGCGAGTCTACCTTCACGCTGGCGTTCATCACCATGGGCGGCATGTGCTGCACGCTGGGCCTGAACGTGCTCATGTGCTTCTCCAAGAGCACCAAGGTCAAGACCCTCGGCCGCATCCTCCTCGCTCCCTCGATCTTCAACATCAACGAGCCCATCATGTACTCCACGGTGGTCTTCAACCCCATCTTCATGCTCCCCGCGTGGATCTGCACGTTCGTTTCCACGGTGTACGTGTGGGTGCTCATGTCCACGGGTCTGCTCAACATCCCCGCTCAGCTCCTGAATGTGGGCCAGGTGCCGGCGCCCTTCATCTCGGTGCTGGTGACGCAGGACATGCGTGCCATCCTGTGGTGGGCGATCCTGTTTGTGATCCTCATCGCCATCTGGTTCCCGTTTTTCAAGGTGTGGGAGCGCGAGCAGCTGGCCCAGGAGCAGGATGCAGTCGATGCCGATGAGGCGGGGGGCGAGCCCGCGCTAGAGGCCTAGCGTCCAGGCGCTCGGAGGCGTTGCGGGCAGGCGATACGGGCCGACAGGCCCCGCTGCCCCGTGCATCCGGGCTCGCGCTCTTGCGGGCGAACGGCGTGGGTCCCGCGTCTCCCACCCGCGGCAAGGCGCCGTCGAGAGGCGCTTTTTGAGAAGAACGTCCCGCGCGCGGACGCCGCCCTCGGGCCCTGTGTCCGCGCGCTTCAGATTCCTTAGGAAGGAGAAGGCTATGGAAGACAAGACAGAGGAGCTTCAAGCGGTATCGATGCAGATCATCCTGTATGCCGGTGACGCGCGGGCCAAGGTGGCCGATGCTCTGGCGAGCGCCAAGGCGGGCGACATCGAGGCCGGCCGCGCGCAGCTCGAGGAGGCCCACGGCATGATCGCCGAGGCGCATCGTGCGCAGACCGGCGTCATCCAGAGCGAGGCGGATGGCGACACCTATCCCTACTCGCTGCTGTTCGCCCATGCGCAGGACACGCTCATGACCAACGATCTTGAGACGCGCATCGCTGCCCAGCTCATCGACATCATCGAGCTTGCGACCAAGAAGGAGGCCTGATCGACAATGGCCACCGATCGCACGCCGTTCCCGGAGGGGTTCCTCTGGGGCGCCGCCACGAGCGCCTACCAGGTCGAAGGCGCGGCGACCGAGGACGGCAAGAAGCCCAGCCAGCAGGACGTTATCAACAAGAACAGCTACCGCGATTTCGGGTTCGCCACCGCGGAGGTTGCCAGCGACCACTATCACCACTTCCGCGAGGACGTGGCCCTCATGAAGGAGATGGGCTTCACCTGCTACCGCTTCTCCATCGCATGGAGCCGCGTGATCCCCGACGGCACGGGCGAGGTCAACCAGGCGGGCCTCAAGTTCTACCACGATCTGGTTGACGCGCTCGTGGAGGCGGGCATCGAGCCCATCATCACGCTCTACCACTATGATCTGCCCTGGGCTCTCGTGGAGCGCTACGGCGGCTGGCTCTCGCGTCAGGTGGTGGAGGATTTCGATGCCTACGCGCGCCTCATCATCGCCGAGTTCAAGGACCAGGTGAAGCTCTGGACCACCATCAACGAGCAGTCCATCATCGTCCAGTACTGGACGCAGAAGTGCTACATCCCCGAGGACGTGCTCGATGACAACCAGAAGCGCTATCAGATTAATCACCACATGAACCTCGCGCACGCCATCGCCTGCAAGCTCGTGCACGAGCTTGTGCCGGGTGGCAAGGTGGGCGCCGCGCTGGGCTATGCGCCGGTGTATCCGCTCACGGGCAAGTCGGCTGACGTGATGGCCGCCCAGAACGCCAACGACCTGCGCAACCTCTACTACACCGACATCTACTTCAAGGGCATCTACACCAAGAGTGCTCAGACCTACCTGGAGGAGCACGGCCTCGTGCCCGTGATCGCGCCGGGCGACATGGAGCTCATCGGCGATCCGGCGGCGGCCTCGGACTTCCTTGCGCTCAACTATTACGCCAGCGAGTGCGCCCGCGCCTGCCCGGATGACGGCTCGAAGGAGATCCGCTGGGGCGGCGTGAACCGCTCGGGCAAGAAGGGCGAGACCTCGGGCTTCGAGACGCATCCTGGCTTCTACGAGATGTGCAAAAACCCCGAGCTCGACACCACCGATTGGGACTGGGCCATCGACCCGGTGGGCATGGAGTACATGCTGCGCGACCTTTACGCGCGCTACAACAAGCCGCTCATGATCACCGAGAACGGCTTGGGCGCCTACGACACCCTGACCGAGGACGGCAAGGTCCACGACGACTACCGCATCGACTACCTGCGTCTGCACATCGCGGCCATGAAGCGCGCCATCGACAAGGGCGTCGAGGTCATCGCGTACTGCCCGTGGAGCGCCATCGACCTGCTCTCCACCTCCAACGGCGTCAAGAAGCGCTACGGGTTCATCTATGTGGATCGCACCGATGACGACCCGAAGGAGTGCGCGCGCATCCGCAAGGACTCGTTCTATTGGTATCAGAAGGTCATCGCCTCGCGCGGCGTCGACCTGGATTAGGAGGACGGTATGAACAAGGTTCCGACCGGGTTCCCCGAAGGGTTCCTCTGGGGCGGCGCCATCGCGGCCTGCCAGGCAGAGGGCGCCTACGACGTGGACGGGCGCGGCCTGTCCACCTCGGACTTGGCGGTGTACTCCAAGAATCTCGACCGCAAGGGCACGGGCAAGGAGGGCGGTGGCACGATCGCCGAGGTCAAGCGCCTCATCGCCGACACCGAAAGCTACTTCCCTAAGCGCTATGGCATCGACTTCTACCACACCTACAAGGAGGATCTGGCGCTCATGCAGGAGCTGGGTCTGCGCGCCTTCCGCACCTCCATCTCGTGGAGCCGCATCTTCCCGCAGGGTGATGAGGAGAAGCCCCGCGAGGCGGGCTTGGAGTTCTACGACCGCCTGATCGACGAGATCATCGCGGACGGCATGGTGCCAGTCATCACCATGGAGCACTACGACATCCCCGTGCACCTGGTGACGGAGTACGGCGGCTTTGCCAACCGCGAGGTCATCCGCTTCTTCTGCCGCTACGCCCGGGTGCTGCTCGAGCGCTATGGTGACCGCGTGCCGTACTGGATCGTGTTCAACCAGGTGAACCTCATCCCGACGGTGAACTTCGGGTCGCTCGGCCTGATGGACGATCAGGCTGAGGACATGGAGGAGCTCATGTACCGTGCAGTGCATCACCAGATGGTCGCTGCCGCCCAGGTGCGCCAGATGGCCAAGCAGATCGCGCCGTCCACCAAGATCGGCACCATGATGGCCGACGGCACCTATTACCCGGCAACCTGCCGGCCCCATGACATCGTACTCACCATGCAGAAGAACCGCATGCAGTACTTCTTCACCGACGTGCAGCTGCGCGGCTCCTATCCGGGCTATGCCTTGCGCTACTTCGCGGAGCACGGCTACGACCTGGATATCCTCCCCGAGGACGAGATCCTTTTGCGCGACAACACCATGGAGTTCCTGGCGATCTCCTATTACAACAGCAAGATCGTCAACTCCGACGTGAACACCATCGCGCCGTTCGATGGCTCTCAGAACCCCAATCTGGAGCCGACGCCGTGGGAGTGGCGCGTCGATCCGCTGGGCTTCTACAACTCGATCTCTCAGTACTGGGATCGCTACGAGGTGCCCATCATGATCGCCGAGAACGGCTTCGGTGCCCTGGACACGGTGGAGGAGGACGGCTCGATCCATGACGACTACCGCATCGACTTCCTGCGCCGTCACATTGAGCAGCTGCGCGAGTGCGTGCTCGACGGCGTCGACGTGATCGCCTACCTCAGCTGGGGCCCCATCGACATCGTGAGCTCGTCCACGGGCGAGATGTCCAAGCGCTACGGCTACGTCTACGTGGACCGCGACGACTTCGGCCAAGGGACGCAGAAGCGCCTCAAGAAGGATTCGTTCGCGTGGTACCAGCATGTGATCGAGACCAACGGGGTGGATCTGGACTAGGCGCGCTCGCGGGGCGGCGCGTTGCGTGCTGTCCCGCCGCGGGCGCTCGCGGGCAGCGGAGTTCCTTCGGCCCACAGGCTTTTTCGTGAGGACCGTGGACAGGGTCGCCTCCCCGGCGCCCTGCGCCGGCCTTGCGGCTTGCGAGAGGTCGCCGCGCCCATCCGGTTCCGACTCGACCCCTGAGGTCTCGGGGCCTGACAACAATTCCGTGCGTGCCGGACGCATCCTCCGCGCATGGTGGCAAGAGCCGGGGTGTCTGCCGTGGGGTGAACTGCCTCCCATTTCTTGGACTGGAAAATAAAGTCCAGGAGATGGGAGGCTTTTCAATGACGATCTACGACAGGTCGGTGAGGGAGGCGGCCTGCGGGCTCTTCGAGCGCGGGCTCGGGCACGAGGCCGCCGCCGCGAGGCTGGGGATACCGCTGAAGGCTGTGAGACAATGGCACCTCACGTACCGCGCCGTCGGGAGGGACGCGCTGCTGGACATGGGG
>ERZ1032357.171-NODE-171-length-22248-cov-32.558464_pt1 | contig 22248 bp, 13 predicted proteins | sample MGYA00517100_ERZ1032357 | MGnify/ENA primary metagenome ERZ1032357 (study PRJEB33719, sample SAMN04262589) | wastewater metagenome | biome: periurban shantytown; feature: animal feces; material: feces | host: Canis lupus familiaris | place: Peru: Lima | collected...
GGTCATGCCGGTGTGCGCTGGACGCGGGTGGAGATGCCCGAGCGCCCCGGAGGCTCCCGCCTGCCCGAGGTCGTCGTCGCGGACCTGCGGCGCGAGTTCGCGTCCGGCAGCCGCTCGATCTTTTCCAAGCCCCTGCTCGACGCGCTGGACGAGGTGGTCGCCAAGCGCCAAAAGGCGGTGCTGCTGCACAACCGGCGGGGGTTCGCGAGCTTTCTCATGTGCCGCGAGTGCGGCTGCGTGCCCACATGCAGGCACTGCTCCACCGCGCTCACGTATCACGAGCGCTCGCACACGCTCGAATGCCACACCTGCGGCGCGTCGTATCGCGTGCGACCGTACCCCGAGTACGGCAGCGCCTGCCCCAAGTGCGGCAGCCGTTATCTTGCCAAGATGGGCCTGGGGACGCAGCAGGTCGAAGACGCCTTGCGGGAGCTGTTGCCGCCCGACGTCGAAGTGATCCGCATGGACGCCGACTCGACGCGGGCCAAGGGGTCGCACCAAAAGCTGCTCGAGCAGTTCGACGCCGCCGAGTGCGCGGTGCTGCTGGGCACCCAGATGATCGCAAAGGGGCTCGACTTTCCCGAGGTCACGCTCGTGGGCGTCATCAATGCGGACTACGCGCTCAAGATGCCTGACTTCCGCGCCGGCGAGCGCGCCTTCGACCTGCTCGAGCAGGTGGCGGGCCGTGCCGGGCGCGGGCAGGACCCGGGGCGTGTGATCATCCAGACCTACGTGCCCGACGAGCCGGTCATCCGCGCGGTCAAGGCTCATGAGCGCGGCATCTTCACCGCGCACGACCTCGCGATGCGCCGCGATGCCCTGTACCCGCCCTATGTCCGCTTGGCGAACATCCTGGTGTGGGGCCGCGAGGAGCGCGCCGCGCGCTCGATGGTCGAGCGCATCGCCGGGGAGCTGCGCTCCCAGTTGGGCCTCGACGCCTCGCTCGGGCTGCATCCGTTGGGGGGCGCGGCGCGCCGTCCCGGTTTGGACGCGCCCCAGGTCCTCGGGCCCACGCCCTGCGTCATCGAGCGCGCCAAGGACCGCTACCGGTTCCACATCATCGTTAAGGCGCCGCTCGACTACGACCTCTCCGGCGCGCTCTCGGCCGCCGTCTCGCGCGCCGGGACGCGGCCCGGCGTGAGCATCGCGGTCGACGTGGACGCCTACGACCTCATGTGACCGTCCGTTCCCGCACGGGCGCACACGCTTTCTCGCATACGAGGCCGCTCGTGCGGTTCCCATGTTTTGAAAGGTGCGCGACGGCCCCGACGCGCACCGCGCGCCGCAAGATCATGATCTCGGCCGCACTCGAATGCGGGTAGTATAGAGAGCATGACGATTGGACAGACGCGCGGCGGATGCCCGCCGTGCCCGTAGGCCAGCGGTCCTGTGTGGGGCCGACCGTACGGTCGAGGCACGCGTCGGCCGCGTTCGCTTGGGTACAAGAAGGGGCCTTGAGCCCCGTGAAAGGAAGAACATGGAAGTCAACGGAATCGTGCTTTCGCCGGATCCGCGCCTTCGCCAGGAGTGCGCCGAGGTGGAGGAGATCAACGGCGAGCTCATCGAGCTCGTCGAGCGCATGAAGGACCAGATGTTCGAGAACGGCGGCTGCGGCCTGGCGGCCCCGCAGGTGGGTCAGACCATCCAGCTCGCCATCATCGACACCGAGTATTCCTCCAAGAAGGATTACGACCCCTACGTCCTCATCAACCCGGTGATCGTCGAGCAGTCCGACAACCTCGTGCCGTCCAGCGAGGGCTGCCTGTCCATCCCGGGCATCAACTGCGAGATTCTTCGCCCCGACCATGTGGTGGTCGAGGCTTACAACCTCGACGGCGATTGCATCCGCTACGAGGCGGCGGGCGATTTGTTCTGCGTGTGCCTGCAGCACGAGATCGATCATCTGCACGGCAAGACGATGTTCGACCGCCTGACGCCCCAGCAGCGCGTGCACGCCATGAAGCAGTACCAGGAGGCGCTGGCCCGCGGGGCCAAGCCGGGGGAGACGGAATAGCCATGCGTGTGGTCTTTATGGGCACGCCGTCGTTCGCCGTGCCATCGCTTCGCAAACTCGCCGCCGTCCACGACGTCGCACTCGTTCTCACGCGCCCCGACGCTGTGCGCTCGCGCGGAAAGAAGCTGGAGCCCTCGCCCGTCAAGGAGGCGGCGCTCGATCTGGGGCTCGGGGTACTCGAGGCGAATCGCATGACGCCCGAGGTGCTCGATGCCCTCCGCGCCGCCCAGGCAGACGTGTTCTGCGTCGCCGCCTATGGCTGCATCCTGCCCGACGAGGTCCTCACCATGGCCCCCTTGGGCTGCGTGAACGTCCATGCCTCCCTGCTGCCCCGCTGGCGCGGCGCCGCCCCCATCCAGCGCTCCATCTTGGAGGGCGATGCGCGGACCGGCGTGTCCATCATGCGCATCGGGCACGGTGTCGACACGGGCGCCTACTGCGCCCAGGCCTCGTGCGGCGTGGGCGGCAAGACCGCCGATGAGCTGACGTCCGAGCTCGCCGAGCTCGGCGGCGACCTGCTCGTGGAGGTGCTGCCCTCGCTCATGGACGGCACTGCCGTTTGGACGGAGCAGGACGAGTCGCTGGTGACGCATGCCGCCAAGGTCTCCAAGGCGGAGATGCGCCTGGACCCCGCGGACCCCGCGCTCGCGTCCGAGCGCAAGGTCCTCGCCTCGTCCGACGCCGCGCCGGCCCGGTGCGCGCTTGCGGGCAAGCCGGCTCGCGTCATGTGCGCCGTGCGGCCTTCGCCCGGTGCGCCGACGGTGGCGCAAGGCGAGCTGCGCATCGAGGGGGGCCGCGTGTTTCTCGGCTGCGGCGACGGCGTACTCGAGGTGCTCTCCGTCAAGCCGGACGGCAAACGCGAGATGGACGCGGCCGCATGGGCTGCCGGGCATCGCGCATCGCGCGGGACTTGGGAGCGCCTGTAGGCCGTGTCGCCTGACATCTCCGCTGCCGCGCGCAACCGCGCGCGTCCGCGTGGGCGATGACCGATGCGTCTGATTGACCTATGAGCGCCGCGGGCGATGGCTGCGCGGCCGTGAGGAGGATCTCATCTATGGCAGGCTTGACGCCCGCACGTCGCGCCGCGCTCGATGCGCTCACGCAGGCGCAGGAGAGCGGTCGGTATGTGCGCGACATCTTCGCGCACGGGGACCGGATGGGGCGCCTGAGCTCCCGGGACGCCGCATTCGCCCAGCTCCTCGCCCTGGGCGTCACCGCTACGGAGGGGTGCCTCGACGACGCGCTCAACGCGCACCTCGCCAAGCCGGGGAAGGTCTCGGCGCGTGTGCGCTGCTGCCTGCGCATCTCCGCGTACGAGGCGCTGTATCTGGACACGCCGGCCGACGTGGTGGTGAGCCAGGGCGTCGAGCTCGTGCGCTCATGCGCCAAGAGCGCCTCGGGCCTCGCCAACGCCGTGTTGCGGCGCGTGTGCGAGAACCGCACGCAGTTCCTGGGCGCCGGGGACGCCGTTGATGAGCAGCGGCCCATCGTGTCCGCGGCGCGGCGCTCCGGGTTGCCGGTGTGGCTCGCGCGGGCAATCATCCGGGCGCACCCGCTGGAGTCCTCGCGCATACTCGCGGCCCAGACGCGCCCGGCTCCGACGGCGGTCCATCTCAATGCGCGCCTCGACGGGTCGAAACCCTCGTGGTTCGATCGGGCGCAGCCCGCATCGCTCGGTCTTGCCGGGGCCTATCGCGTGGCGCACGTGGGCGCGGTCGCGCACGCCGGCGCGTTCGACCGGGCAGATGCCGTCGCCTCGGATTTCTCGGCGCAGCTCATCGCGACCGCGGCCGTCGCCGCGGGATCCTGCCTGGAGATCGGCGCGGGCCGCGGCACCAAGACCTTCGTCATGCAGTCCCAGGCCATCCGCGCGGGCCTTACGCGCACGCATGTCGCCCTCGACCTGTACGAGGGCAAGTGTGCGGCAAATGCGCGCCGCATCGAGCTGGCGGAGTACCCGCGCGTCAAGACGGCGTTCGGTGACGCCCGCGACCTCGATGCGGTGCTTGGGGCCCTCGATCGCGAGGCGGCCCGTCGCATGGAGTTCGACACGGTCCTCGTCGACGCCCCGTGCTCCGGCACCGGCACCATGCGCCGTCATGGCGAGATCCCGTGGCGGCTCGCGCGCACCGACGTGACGCGCGATTTGCCCGAGCTGCAGTTCGCGCTCCTGAGCGCTGCCGCCGCGCGCGTCGCGGTGGGAGGGCAGCTCCTGTATGCGACCTGCTCCATCATGCCCGAGGAGAACGAGGGCGTCCTCGAGCGTTTCGCGCGCAGTGAGATGGGGTCGGCGTTTCGCGTCGAGCCGCTCTCCCAGGCGCCCGCGTTTTGCCTGGAGCCGTTTCGCCATGCGGCCGATGTCATCCGCGGGCACGAGGACGGGCGGGGGCTGTTCCACACGTATCCTGCGCCCGACGAGTTCGATGGGCATTTTTGCGCGCGTATGGTCCGGCGCTCGTAGGCGTCGGCGGTGTGATGGGTCGCGCTCGCTCGGCGCTCGCGCGCGGGCGGGCCGCGTCTTGACGACACGAACCTTGCTGCACATGAGACGACCCTCGGGCGGAACCCGAGGGTCGTCTCATGCACGTGGCCTGCGGTGCTGGGGCGTGACGCCGGTTCGGCCACGATGCCACCGGCGATCCGGCACCCTAGTTGTTGTGAGGGCAGGACTCGCAGCCGCACGAGGAGCCGCCCGCCGGTGACGCGCCGCCCCCGTCGCGCTGATCGGTGTTGTAGAAGCCGGACCCCTCGAACTTGATGCCGCTGGCGCTGAAGACCTTCTCCGCGCTGCCCCCACAGGAGGGGCAAAGGACCTCCGGCCGCTCGGTCATGCCGTGCTCGACCTCGAACACCGAGCCGCACGCCGTGCAGCGATAATCGTATCGTGCCATACGCCTTCCTCTCATCGATGCGCCTGTCGCCCGCGCCCAAAGCGGCGGCCACCGCGACCGCCGTCAAGCTGGATGCGAGATGGCGCCCACGATGGCCGCCCGTCCTGTGCCTGCGCGCGCCCCGCGAATGTGTACGGGGGTTACTGTACCCCAAAACCGCACGTCGCGATGTGGCGAGTTTATGCCGTCTGGACGTCGGTCGGCTCCACGCGGCGATGGGTCTCGGCGAGGACGCCCGCGATCTTGCGCTCGTACTTGCAGATCAGATCCTCGCTCGCTTGCCAGCTCCAATTGCCCTCGGCCACGCCCGGCACGTTCATGCGCGCCTCGTCGCCCAGCCGCAGCAGGTCCTGCAGCTGCATCATCACCACGTCGGCGCGGCTCTCGAGCGCATGGCGCATGATCTCGTCCGCGAGATACGCCGCGCCCTGCTCGTCGGCGTCGGAGCAAAAGGAGCGCTGGCAGAATCCGATGAGCGTCGAGGTGTCGTGGGTCGAGGTGTAGAGCACCTTCTCCTTGTGCGGGCAGATCTGCTGGCGCACATCGTAGTCGGCGAACTCGAGGACGTCCATGCCGGGAAAGCCGCAGCTCGCCAGCAGCGCGCGCACGCCGGGGGTCAAAAGACCCAGGTCCTCGGCGATGAGCGGCAGCGGGCCGAGCTGCTCATATGCCTTCTCGAACAGCTCGATGCCCGGGCCCGGCATCCACGTGCCGTCCGCGCCGGTCCCGCCCGCGGGTATGGCGAAGTAGTTGTGGAAGCCCAGGAAGTGATCGAGGCGCACGCGATCGTAGAGCTTGAGCGAGCGGCGCAGGCGCGCGAGCCACCATACGTAGCCGTCCTGCCGCATCGCGTCCCAGCGATAGGTGGGGTTGCCCCATACCTGCCCGGTGGCGGAGAAGCGATCCGGGGGGACGCCCGCGATCTCGTAGGGCATGCCGTCCTTGCCGAGCGAGAACATCTCGGGCTCGCTCCAGGCGTCCGCCGAGTCGTCCGAGACGTACATGGGGATATCGCCGATGAGCTCGATGCCGTGCGCGTGCGCGTAGGCGAGCATCTCGGCCCATTCGGTCTCAAAGCGGTATTGCACGAAGGCGTGGTAGCGCGCCCGGTCTGAGAAGCGGGCGTCGGCGAAGATGCCCACATGGTAGCGGCGCAGCTCGGCCGGCCAGCTATGGCGCGAGGTGCCGTTCATCGCGTCCTTGACCGCCATGAAGGCGCAGTAGGGATCGAGCCAGCTCTCGTTTTCGAGAGCGAAGTCGAAGAACGTCTCGTTGTTGAACCCGCCCGTCGCCTTGAACCGCTCGAACGCGCGCTTGAGCTCGGCCGGCGTCTCCTCGAGCAGGTTCATATTGCCGGCGAACGCAGAGGGGCCGGCGTAGGGCGAGCCAAAGGAGTCGCATGGGTTGACGGGCAGCACCTGCCAATAGCGGATGCCCATGGTCGCCAGGTGGTCGATGAAGCGCCGCGCGGGGGCGCCGAGCGTGCCGGCGCGTCCCGCGTTGGGGATCGAGGTGATGTGCGCGACCACGCCCGCCCCGCGTGCGAGGGGCTTTTGCAGGCGCTCGCTGCGGCTCGAGTAGATCGCCGCTGAGCCCAACGGCCACAGGCGCACCTCGGCGCACCCGTCGGCCCCGCGCTCCAAGTCGGCTCCGGAGATGACGTCGACGCCGAAGTCGCCGTCGATGGGCACGCGCACGGAGCGCGTGTTGCCGAGGCTGTGGTTGATGAGGATGCTCGCCGCCTGGCCGTCGGAGCCGCGGCGGCGGTAGCACAGGACGTCCTCGTTGCAGGCGTAGGATTCCAGCGTGCCGTTGACGAGGAACGGCAGCGCGCGGCGCAGCATCGCGGTGTTGCGGACCATGGTGAGCATGTCGCGGTCGTGGACCTGGTCGGGCGTGGGCAGGGTGCGGCGGTTGCCGGGGTCGGAGAGCCCCTCGAGGGCGTATTCATCGCCGTAGTAGATGGAGGGCACGCCGGGTAGCGTCATCTGCATGAGGGTCGCGAGCCAAAAGCGCCCCTTGGCGAGTCCCATGGAGTGCTCGTCCAGGCGGAACTTGCCGCGCTCCTCCTCGGGCAGGGTGCTTTCGTCGGGGCCGCCTCCCAGCACCGAGGCGATGCGCGGCTTGTCGTGGCTCCCCAGCAGGTTGAGGCAGCACGCCAGGGCCTCGGGCGGATAGTTCTCGCGGAGCGTCTCGATGCGCTCGGCGCATTGGTACGCGCTCTCCCCGTACACCAAAAAGCCGAGGATCGCGTCGCGCAGGGGGTAGTTCATGGCGGAGTCGAGCTCGTCGCCCAACAGGTAGGAGCGGAGCTTGCCGTAGGCGAGCTTGTTCGAGGCGTCCTCCCAGACCTCGCCGAGCAGCAGGCCGTCGGGGCACTCCTCCAGGACGGCCGCCTTGATGTCGGCGATGAGCCCGTCGGAGAGCTCGTCGGCCACATCGAGGCGCCACCCGCGCGCGCCCGCGCGCAGCCAGGTGCGCACCACGCCGTGGTCGCCCAGCAAAAGCTCCCGCACGCGCTCGGACTTCTCGTTGAGGTCGGGCATGTTCTCGATGCCCCACCAGGAGCTGTACGTGCCGTCCTCGTTCCAGCAATACGCGTCGCGCCAGGGCGAGTCCTCGCTTTGCCAAGCGCCCGTGCCGGGGTAGTTGCCAAACCGGTTGAAGTAGAGCGAGTCGTCGCCCGTATGGTTGAACACGCCGTCGAGTATGAGCGAGATGCCGAGTTCGCGCGCGCTCGCGGCGAGGCGGCGGAAGTCCTCCTCGGTGCCGAGCATGGGGTCGATGCGCAGGTAGTCACCCGTGTCGTAGCGGTGGTTGCTCTGCGCCTCGAAGATGGGGTTGAGGTAGATGGCCGTGACGCCCATGGCGTGCAGGCGGGGCAGGTCCTCGCGGATGCCCTCGAGCGAGCCGCCGTAAAAATCCCAACTGCGGATGGATTTGTCGTCGTTGCGGTCGTAGACGGGCGGCTTGTCCCAGTCCATGACGAGGTGCTTGCCGGGGCCCTTGCGGGGCGCATCGACCACGGGCCGCGCGCGCTCGAGCCACGCCTCGTCGCGGCGATAGCGGTCGGGGAATATCTGATAGACGATGCCGTTCTCGTACCATGCCGGGCGCGTCTGACGGTGCCGGTACACGGTGATCTGGAACGAGGGCACGTCCTCACGGTCGGTGTAGGTGACGGCTTCGCCTCCCGTCGCCCCCTCGCGCGCGCCCACGCGCACCTGCGAGCCGTCGGTGCAGGTCACGAGGAAGCTGTACCACAGGATGCAGGGGCTTGGGCAGGGGAGGTCGGCGACGAGGGTGTTGTCGGGCCCGAGGTGCATGGGAACGAGTTCCTCGCCGCGGTCATCGACCCACGTGCGGACCTCGCCGGTGAGGAACTCCGCGCTCGCGTCCTCGACGCGAAGCGTGAGGTGAACGGTGGTGCCGGCCACGACGGCCCCAAAGGGGACGCGGTACTCCGACCTGCGGGAGTGGTGAATGAGCTTCATGGTTGCGCTATCTCGACGAACGGACAGGATCTGTTCGATTATACAGGGTGGAGGGTCAAAGAACACACCTCCCGCCTCATCGTGCGCGCGGTGCGCCGCGGGGCGGGAGGTGCTGTTCATGGGGCCGCGCCCGTGGGGCGGCGGTCCGTATGGCTGCGGCGATGGCTACTTGCGCTTGCCCTTTCGCGTCGCCTTGGGAACGACCTTGGCGGCGGGAGTCGCTTTGGGCTTGGCGTGCGCCGGCGTGTACGCCGCGTCAGCCGCCGTAGGGACCTTTTCCGTGGGCGTCGCGGCCGGTGCGGGCGCCTGGGGAGCGGGCGTGACGGTGGGGACGATGGCGTCGAGGTCGAGCGCCGGCTGCTCGGGCTTCGCGGCGGTCGCCTTCTGAGCGGCGGTCTTGCGGGCGGGCTTGGACGCGTCGCCCGCCTTAGCAGCGGCCGTCTTCTTGGGCGCGGCGGCCTTCACCGTGGCAGACTCGGGTGTCGCAGATGCGCGCTTCGGCTCATCGTCGGCCTCAGCGGCCTTCTTGGCTCGAGAGGAGGACGAGGTGGCCTTTTTGGCAGCGGTGGCCTTTTTAGCTGTGACGGTCTTCTTGGCCGTGGTGGCCGTCGGGGCGTCCTTTGCGGACTCGCCTTCCGCGTCCACGGGCTTCGCGGCCGACGTCGTCGCTTTCGCGGCGCGCGGCTTGGCCGCCTTGGGCTCGGAGACTGCGGCCTTGGCGCTTGAGGTCTTGGACGACGTCGTCTTTTTGGCAGCCGGCTTCTTGGCACCGGCCTTCGCGGCGGCTGCGGGCTGGGTCTTCGCGTCGGCCTGCTCGGCGGGGGCGGGTTCAGCCTTCGCGGTGGCCTCCGCGGCGACCGCGGGCTCCTTGGCGGCCGCGGCGGCCTTCGCGGTCTTGGCCTTGGGCTTGGCCGCGGTGGCCTTCGCGGCGCTCTCCGCCTTCTTGGCGGTGCTCGCCTTAGGTGCGCTCGCCTTACGCGTGGTCGTCTTGCGCGCCGGGGTCCTCTTCACCGGCTCGGCGCCCGTCTCGCCGGCGGCCTGCGCGACCTGAGCCGCGAGGGGCTCATCTTTTGCCTGCGGGCCTCCGCTGCCCTCCTGGGGCTGCTTCGCCGGCGCCTCCTCGGCGGCCTGAGACTGGGCGGGAGCCTCCTCGGCGCGCTCATCCTCGGCCTGCTCGGCCTTGACGGGCTCCTCCGCGTGCGGCGCGGGCTCCGGCTCGGGCTGGGGCAGCGGGATCTCGGGGTGCAGGTTGTGGTACAGGGCGATGTAGGCCTCGGCGGAGCGCTTCCAGCTGAAGTCCGCCTTCATGGCGTTCTCGACCAGCCCGTCGAAGGCGGGGCGGTTGTCCCAGAACAGGCGCGCCGCGCGGAAGACGGCGTCGGCCATCTCGTCGCCGTTGAAGTGCGCGAACGAGAAGCCCGTTCCCTCGCCGGTGTACTGGTTGTACGGGATGACGGTGTCCTTGAGTCCGCCGGTCTCGCGCACGATGGGCAGGGTGCCGTAGCGCATGGCGATCATCTGCGACAGGCCGCAGGGCTCGAAGAGCGAGGGCATGAGGAACAGGTCGGCGCCCGCGTACATGCGCTGGGACAGCGCGGGGTCGAACTGGATGCGCGCCGCCATGGTCCCGGGGTACTTGCCCTCGAAGTAGCGCAGGGCGTTCTCGTACTCGGAGTCGCCGGTGCCCAGTACCGCCACCTGCACGCCGCCGGACAGGATGCGGTCGAGCGCGTAGGTGACCAGGTCCATGCCCTTTTGGCGCGTGAGGCGCGTCACCATGACCATGAGCGGCCGGTCATCGCGGACCTCCAGCCCGAGCTCCTCCTGCAGGCCCGCCTTGCACACCGCCTTGCCGGAGCGGTCCTCGACCGTGAAGTTCTGCGCGATGCGCGGGTCGGTGGCGGGGTCGAAGCCGTCGGTGTCGATGCCGTTCACGATGCCCTGCAGGATCGGGGCGCGGCGGCGCAGGATGCCGTCGAGGTGCTCGCCGAACTCGGCCGTCTTGATCTCCTCGGCATAGGTGGGGGAGACGGTGGTGATGGAGTCGGTGTAATTGAGCGCGCCCTGCATGTAGTTGACGGTGTCGGGGCCGCAGGTGAGCTGGAACGCGGCGGCGGGGACGTGCGCCAGGCCCAGGATGTCGTTCAGCACCTTGGCACTGTACTGGCCCTGGAAGGCGATGTTGTGGATGGAAAAGACGGTCTTGACGTTTTGGTACAGCGGCAGCGCCTGGTAGAACTCGCGCAAAAAGACCGGCGCCATGGCGGTGTGCCAGTCGTTGCAGTGCAGGACGTCGCAGGTGAAGTCGTCGAGGGCGTAGGGGAGGTACTGCAGCGCCTCGACCACGGCCTTGGAGAAGAACGCGAAGCGCTCGCCGTCGTCGAAGAACCCGTAGGGGTAGCCGCGGCTGAAGTAGTGCTCGTTGTCCACGAACAGGTAGTCGACGCCCTTGTGGTTGAGGCGCTCCAGGCCGCAGTACTCGTTGCGCCAACCCAGGGGAACGTAGAAGTCGCACAGGTGGTCCATCTGGTCCTTGTACTTCTGCGCGATGGTGTCGTAGTTGGGCACGAACACCACCACGTCGGCCCCGGCCGCCTTGAGCGCCTGGGGCAGGGATCCCGCCACGTCTCCCAGGCCGCCCGTCTTGACGAAGGGCGCGGCCTCGGCGCTGGCAAAGGCCACATGGAGTTTGCTCGGGGTGTTGTCTGGCATTTGGTACAGCTCTCTTTCGGTATGCGCGCGTGATGCGCGGGGTGTCTGTGAGGATACGCCGCCCAGAGCTTCTGCTCGGACGGCGTATCCATGGTAACGCTCTTTTGTGTCGAACGCGTATCCCGTGCGGGCGGGTTCGTTAATTAGCGAGCGGGACCTTCGGCACCACGAGCACGTTGTCGGGCGTGCCGGTTATGATGGTACCCGCCTCGATGACGTTGTTCTTGTCCACAATCGCGTTCTCCACGCGGGCACCGCGTTTGATGACGCAACCCTGCATGATGATCGAGTTGGCCACGTAGGCACCACTCTCCACCACGACGTCGCGGGAGAGGGTGGAGCCGCGCACGGTGCCGTCGATGCGACAACCGGCGGAGATGAAGGAGTTCGTGGCGTTGGATCCGGAGCTGTACTTTGCCGGCGGGGTGTCGTGTGCCTTGGTCATGACCGGACGGCTGTGGGTGAACAACTGGTGCATGACGTCGGGGTTGAGCATCTCCATGCTGCGACGGTAGTACGTATCCTCGTTGAACATGCCGACGGCGAGGCCCTTGAACTCATAGGTGCACACGTCGATGCGACCGAAGTCCGGACGGATGGCGTCGAACAGGTCGAGGTAGTCGAGCGTCTCATACTCCTCGCAGATCTGCAGTAGCAGGTCGCGGTTGATGATGAAGCAGTCGAGGAACTCGTTCTCGCCGTAGGCGCAGCCAGAGCCAAGGTCGGTCACGCGGCCGTTGTCGTTGATATCGAGCTTCATGACATCGCCGAGCTGGCGGTCCGCCTTCTTATAGATCATGGTCACGCCCGAACCGCTACGCTCATGTGCGTCGATGACATCGGAGAGATCCATGTTGAAGACGATGTTCGTGGCACTCATGACCACATAGGGCTCGGAGGCACGCTGGAACAGCATCTTGTTGGTGTTGATGTCGCGCAGGAGGAAGCGAATGCCCTTCTTTGCGGTGCCGTAGGCGCTGCCCTGCAGCAGGAACAAGCCGCCCTTCTTGCGATCGAGCTCCCACTCGCGACCGCTTCCAAGGTGGTCGACGAGGCTGCGGTAGTTGCCGGGCAACACGACGCCCACGGTGCGGATACCCGCGTTCATCATGTTGGAGAGCGGGAAGTCGATAAGACGATAGCGGCCCATGAACGGGACGGATGCGAGTGGGCGACTCTCGAGCAGGGCGCTGTGCTGCTTGCTCGTATAGTTGGCAGTGATATAGCCGATGGCCTTACGGTTGATCATCGGATCATTCCCCCCTTCCGATGACGACGTCGTTTCCAACGACGGCGGTGTCCTTAGTCATGTCGACGCTTCCGAGCTTGACGCCCTCTTCCACGACGGCGTTCTCGCCCAAGATGGCACGCACCACATGCGCTCCGTCCTTCACGACGGCGCCGGGCAGCAGCACCGAGTCTTCGACGATGGCGCGCTCGCCGACGATGCAGTCGGTGGAAAGGATCGAGTGGCGCGCGGTGCCGTAGACGCGGCATCCGTTCGAAACGAGGCAGTCGTCCACGCGACCGTCGGGGCCGATGAAGTGCGGCGGACGAGTGGAGTCGTTGCTCATGACCGGGAAAGTCTTGTCGAATAGGTCGAACTCGGGATTCTCGCCGAGCAAGTCCATCGAGGTCTCGTGGAAGCTCGCGATGGTGCCGACGTCTTTCCAGAATCCGTGGAACTCATAGGTGTACAGGCGCTTGCCTTCGGCGAGCAGCTTCGGGATGATGTCGTTACCAAAGTCATGGCTGGAGCGCTGGTCGACGGCGTCCTCCTCGAGGGCCTTCACCAGAACGTCCGTCGAGAAGATGTAGATGCCCATGGAGGCGAGGTTCGAGTCGGGCACCTCGGGCTTCTCTGTGAACTTCTCGATGCGCCCATCGTCCGGGTTGGCGGTGATGATGCCGAAACGACTGGCCTCCTCCCACGGGACGGGCATGACCGAGACGGTGAGGTCGGCGCCATGCTCGATATGGCTCTCGAGCATCTTGCGGTAGTCCATGCGATACAGGTGGTCGCCTGAGAGGATGAGCACGTACTTGGGGTCATGACCCTTGATGTAGTCGAGGTTCTGCGTGATCGCGTCTGCAGTTCCAGCGTACCACGCACCGCCGTCCTGGGTGGCGTAGGGGGGCAGGATCGAAACGCCCGCTCCATGTTCCGCCAGATCCCACGCGCGCCCGGAGCCCACATACTCATGCAGCTGATAGGGGCGATACTGCGTGAGGACGCCGACGGTGTCGATGCCAGAGTTGGCGCAGTTCGACAAAGAGAAGTCGATAATGCGGAACTTGCCACCGAAGCTGACGGCGGGCTTGGCGATCTTCGAGGTGAGCGCCATCAACCTGCTGCCCTGTCCTCCTGCGAGGAGCATCGCGATGCATTCTTTGCTTGCCATCAATCTCTCCCTTAAAGTCCGATGGGATGTATAGATGTCTAAGCGGGAAATCGGGACCGCTGGCGGCTTTCCCGTGCTCGCCGCCACCGTTGCATTCCTGGAGTTCCGGCTGCGTTCCGGTGCGACCTACCTCCTTTACGCGTGCCAGATCTCGTCACGATACTCGCGAATGGTGCGATCGGACGAGAACCAGCCGGACATCGCAGTATTGTGCAGGGCTCTCCTGTTCCAATCCTGCGCATTGGGATACGTAGCGGTGAGGGCCTCCCAAGTATCCACGTAGGAGTGGAAATCCTTGAGGACCAGGTCGTAGTCGTTGTTGAGCATGACCTCGTGGTGGATGCTCTCGAAGTTGCCGGAAAGGGCGGCGAAGGTGCCATCGGTGAGCTCTTCGATGATGCGTCCCAGTCGAGTGCGATCGGAATTCACGATATCCCAGGCGAAATACTGGCCATTCGCGCGAAGCTCGTCGACCTCGGGTGTGGTGAGTCCAAAGATCGCCTCGTTCTCTCGACCAGCGAGGTCGACGATCTCGATATTGGCACCGTCCATGGTCCCGAGGGTGATGGCGCCGTTCATCATGAGCTTCATGTTCGAGGTGCCCGAAGCCTCCTTGCCCGCAGTGGAGATCTGCTCGGAAATCTCGGCGGCAGGGTAGATAAGCTGAGCGTTGGATACACGGAAGTTAGGGATGAAGCAGACCTTCATGATGTCGTTGACGCGGGGATCGTTGTTCACCACGTTGGCGACTCCGTTGATGAGGCGGATGACCTCCTTGGCGAAGGTGTAGCTCGATGCCGCCTTACCGGAGAAGATGAAGGTGGTGGGTTGGATCTTGAAGTTGGGGTCGGCGAGGCGACGGTTATAGAGATCCATCACCTTCATGATGTTCAACAGCTGGCGCTTATAGGCGTGGAAGCGCTTGACCTGGACATCGAAGATGGTGTTCGGGTCAATGACGAGCCCGCACTCGCGCTTGACGTACTCCGCGAGACGAATCTTGTTCGCGCGCTTGGAGGCGCCGACACGCTCGAGGAAGGAGGCATCGCCTTCGAAGGCGGTGAGCTTTTCAAGTTCGGAGGCGTCATCGAGCCAGGCATCGCCAATCGCCTCGCTGACGAGCTTCGCGTAGGTGGGGTTTGCCTCGGCGAAGAAGCGGCGGTGGCAGATACCATTGGTCTTGTTGTTGAACATCGCGGGCTTGAGGGCGGCAAAATCCTTGAGCGTGCTCGCCTTGAGGATATCGGTGTGGATCTTCGCCACGCCGTTGACCGAGTGGCTGCAGATGACCGAAAGGTTGGCCATACGCACCTCTCCGTCCCACAGGACGGCGGTGGCACGCAGACGCTCTGCGCTTTCAGGCTGAGACATGTCAAAACCTTCGCGCCAACGACGATTGATCTCATCGATGATCTGGTAGATGCGCGGCAGCAGCGAGGAGAACGTGGAGATGGGCCACTTCTCGAGCGCCTCGGGAAGGATGGTGTGGTTGGTGTAGGACACGGTGCGCGTCACGATGTCCCACGCCTCGTCCCATGGCAGGCCCTCCTCGTCCATGAGGATGCGCATGAGCTCGGGGCCGCACATGGCGGGGTGCGTGTCGTTGGTGTGGATGGCGACGTAGCGGGGCAGTTCATCCCAAGCGTCACCATGATCGCGCTCAAAGGTGTCGAGAAGCGTGCGGATACCAGCCGCGACAAACAGGTATTCCTGCTTGAGGCGAAGTAGGCGGCCGTGCTCACCGGCATCGTTGGGGTACAAAATGGCGGAAATTGCCTCGGCGTTGGCGCGGTCGCGGTCGGCACCTGTGTAATCGCCGGCGTTGAACGCGTCAAGATCGAAGTGCTCGTCGATGGGCTCTGCGCTCCAGCAGCGCAGTTTGTTCACCGTCTTTCCGCCGTAACCGACGATCGGGATATCGTAGGGGACGGCAAGGACGTCCTGGGTGTCCTCAACGGAATAGATCAGACGGTCACCTTCTTGACGGGAGACGACGTGCCCGCCAAAGCCGATGCGAACCGCCCTGTCCGGGCGCTTGACCTCCCATGGATAGCCCTTGGAGAGCCACTCATCGGCAACCTCCACCTGGCGTCCGTCAACGATCTCCTGCTTGAACAGGCCGTAGCGGTAGCGCATGCCGTTACCGTAGCCCGCGATGCCCTCGTGTGCCATGGAATCGAGGAAGCAGGCGGCGAGACGGCCGAGGCCGCCGTTGCCGAGCGCCGGGTCGGGTTCCTGGCGCTCGATCTCATCGAGGTCGCCGCCCATGTCAGCGATCGCCTCGGCGACGAGGTCGCGGATGCCAAGGTTGAGAAGGTAGTTGTCGAGAAGGCGGCCGATGAGGAACTCGATCGAGAAATAATAGACGCGCTTCTTTCCCTCTACGCGATTGCGCTCGTCGGTCTGGGCGGCAATGACGCGCGAATCGCCCGCGATCATCTTGGCGAGAGCGGTGAACCGGTCGATATCGCTCGTGTCCTCAAATTCCTTGCCAGAAAGAGCGCGCACATGCTGGCGGTACTGCTCGGCGAACTCTTCTTTGCTTTGGTAGATCTTATCCATGGTTTCCTTTCGGGGTCGGGTTGGGTTCAGGTATCCATTCTGCGCGGTCGACCCGGCGCGTGGAAGGCTATTCACGCGGGCTTCTAGTCGGGTTATTTGCTGGTCTTCGCACGTGATGACGCCGGCTTTTTAGTTCCACGTGTTTGTTTCTTTGTAGTTTCGGGCGTAGCCTTTAGCGGTTTGGGCGGCTTGTAGGAAGAAGTGCGACGGCGGCGGTACACCAATCCGGCAAGACCGGGGACACCGATCTCAATCGACGTGTCGCGCATGTTCCATGGTTCGGGCTTGGACGATGCCATCTCGATGACCGGGAATCCGGAGCCACCGTATGCGGGGTCGTCGGTGTTGAACACGAGCTCCCAATCGCCCTCGCGTGGGGTGCCGACGCGATACGTTTCATAGGAGGCGGGGTCGAAATTGATAAGCACGAGCAGGTCGTCGGCGGGTTTGTCACCGTGGCGGACGAAACTCACGATGGATTGATCCGAGTTGTTAGCATCGATCCATTCGAAGCCCTGCTCACTGTAGGCGTTCTGCCATAGGCCACGCTGCGACGTGTACAGGTGGTTGAGAGCCTCAATAAAGCGCTGCTGAGCACCGTGAGTAGCGTCGAAGTCCTTAGCGAGGAACCATTCGATGGCCTCGTAGTAGCGCCATTCGATTTGTTGGCCGATCTCGTTGCCCATGAAGTTGAGCTTGGCACCGGGATGGGTCATCTGATAGAAGGCAAGCGTACGCAGCCCGGCGAAGCGGCGCCAGTCGTCACCGGGCATGCGGCCTATCAACGAACATTTCCCGTTTACCACCTCGTCGTGGGAAAGGGGTAGTACGAAGTTCTCGGAGAAGGCGTACATGATGGAGAACGTGAGCAGGCTGTGGTTTCCCGGACGCCAAGGGAAGTCGCACTGCATGTAGTGAAGGGTATCGTTCATCCACCCCATATCCCATTTGAGGTGGAATCCCAATCCACCGTCTTCGGCGGGGTACGTGACGAGGGGCCATGCGGTGGACTCTTCGGCGATCATCATGACATCGGGGAACTCGCGCCCCACTGCGCAATTTACCTGGCGGATGAACGCCGATGCATCGAGGTCCTCCTCGGTGCCGTACTTGTTGAACTTCTTATCAGCAGGGTTGTCGACGCCAAAGTTAAGGTAGAGCATGCTCGAGACGCCATCCATGCGGATGCCGTCGACATGGAACTGTTCGATCCAGAACAGGACGTTCGACACGAGGAAACTGCGCACCTCAGGGCGGCCGAAATCGAACTTGTGGGTTCCCCAATTAGGGTGAATCTCACGTTCAAAGAGCATGTGGCCGTTAAAAGTCGCGAGGCCTTCGGCATTCGCGCAAAAACCGCCCGGCACCCAATCAAGAATGACACCGATGCCCGCCTTGTGGCAGGCGTCGACGAAGTGCATCAGCTGTTGCGGTGTGCCGTAGCGGGAGGTGGCGGCAAAGTAGCCGGTCGCCTGATAGCCCCAGGAGCCGTCGAAGGGGTGCTCCATGAGCGGCATGACCTCGATGTGTGTGTAGCCCATCTTCTTGACATAGGCCACGAGCTCGTCGGATAGGTCGTCATAGGTGTAATAGGTGCCGCGCTGCGCGGGGAACGGGTCGCCGGGGCCCGGCCAGGTGCCATCTTCGCGAGGCTCTCCCTGAGGTTCGTTTCCGTGGCGCTTCCAACTGCCCAGGTGCACCTCGTAGATGTTGAGGGGGCTCTTCATGATGTCGCGCTCCGCGCGGCGACGCAGCCAGGTAGCATCCTTCCAGGCGTAGCCGGAGATGTCCCATAGCCTAGAAGCCGTTCCGGGGCAGGTTTCTGCAAAGAACCCGAAGGGGTCGGCCTTCCACAGAAGTTCGCCCTCGTCGGACTTGATAGCATATTTGTAGAGGTCACCGAGCTGGAGACCGGGAACGAAAGCCTCCCAGATGTCGCTGTTGTCGGCGCGGGTGAGTGGCGTTGAGAGGGGATCCCAGCTATTGAAATCGCCTACGAGATGTACGCTTACGACCTGCGGCGCCCATACACGGAACATCCAGCCTTCCGTACCATTCTGGACATCCCTGTGTGCGCCCATTTTCTCCCAGGCGCGTTGCCACATGCCGTTCGAGAAGAGATATATGTCATCGCTCGTGAGCATGAGGGAAGGTCGTTCGTCCTCGGTGCTCGAGGGTCGTGCCTTGCAGGGGGCATTCAATTTGGTTTTCGAGGGTGTCGATGATGCAGCCATCTGAACCTCTCCATCGTATGTATGGCGTTCTGCCATGGACCAACGAAAACGTCTCGGGCTCTCGGCAAACGCAGGTCGATAGATGAGGACGCAGATGGCTCTGCGTTCGTCCACACACTGCGGCGCATGTGGAACCGGTGACGTACCTACCGTACCACTTGCACATCATAAAGTGTACAAAAATACCGTCACTGGTATGATTCGACCCCTAGATGAAACGAGTAAAATCATCCTTGACAGACGCTGTTGGAGCGTGAAGGAAATGATGGGTTATAAAATGTATCGTTTTGTCGCCCTTTGGGCGCTGTGAGGTGGGGGGTGTCAATGGGAGTGCGGTTTGCGTCAAAGATTACCGAGGATTTGCTTTCGTACACGCTGATTGTTGGCGGTTCTCCGGAGGCAACAGGGGCTGAAATGCTAGCAAGTCTCGCGCAGTCATGCGCGCACGTCGTCGCTGTCGACCGTGGCCTCGATTCCCTCATCTCAGCTCATGTCTCCTGCGACCTGTTTTGCGGCGATGCCGACTCGGTGTCCTCGTTTGGACGCGATCAAGTACAGGCGGCTTTGTCAGGCGCTGAAAGTCTGGTTGGCGAAGTCGAACGGTATGACCCGTATAAGGACTATACCGACTTGTCCCTCGCCCTTCGCGCTGTAGAGGGTCGTTGGGGCTCCGCCCCCATTCTCTGTACGTGCCTGTCTGGTGGCCGGACTGATCACGCGCTCGCGGCCCTTGGCTGTGTTGCCAGGTGGAAAGCGCCTATCGCTTGGATAGAAGATGCGTATTCCGCTCGCTTGCTCAAGGCGGGCGATTCTTGGGCTTTAGACGAATGCGAGGGCTCTACGTTTTCATTCGTGCCCCTGAGCCCCTCTGCGGTCGTCTCGGAAGAGGGGATGGAGTGGACACTGGACCATCGTCGTGTACAGCTCCTTGAGGATATTGGAATATCAAATGTTCTTCACGCAGGGGCTCGCATGATCTGCCACGAGGGTCTAATAGCCGCCTATCTCATTCACTGACGCTGGCTGACGTTTCTGGTCCCATTTCCCGTCGCCCAAAAAAATGACTATGCTCACGACGACTTTGCCCATGACCATGATGAAATTGTCTATGGCGTTCTGCCGGTTGAGGACTCCAAAGGGAAGATAGTCATAGGCAATGCATGGGCTGCCATAGGTAATTCGGAACGGCCATAGGCAATGCTCGAGGAGCATGGTTCATGGTGCATTGTGTGGGGCTCATGAGGGCACTCCAATGAAAAAGGCCCCCGAGCAAGCTCGAGGACCTTTGGCTTGGCGCTGTATGCGAAGGTGGTTGGGCTTTAGCCCTGGTAATCCACAACGTCGATCCAGCTCAAGAGGAACTCGTCGTTGACGTCGGTGCGCTTACGGGAGAGCTCGGCGGCGGCGACGATGGACATCCACTGGCGCACGACCTGCATGGGCACGTCGGCGCGATCGCAGTAGAGCTCGAGGTACGCGTCGGCCTGCTGCTTGTCGTTGAGCGCGAACAGCAGGTAGGTCATGGCGGCGTCGGCGGCAGGGGAGCCCTGGGTGGCGTGCGCCCAGTCGCAGACGTAGAGCTGGCCGTCCTCAGCGACGATAACGTTGCTGGGGTTGAAGTCGCCGTGGCAGATCTGGAACTCCTTCTTCATGCCGTCGAGGCGCTCCATGAGGTTGTAGCGCGTGGTGGCGTTGATGTGGGGAAGGCCGTTGATCATGCGGGCGTACTTGTCGCGCTGGCGGTTGAGCAGCGGGGAGCGGTTGCTGTGGATCTCGACTTGAAGATCGACGAACTGCTCCAGATATTCGTAGAACTTGGAGGGCTCGGCGGCCATCTTGTCGGCAAGCGTGACGCCGGGGACCTTCTCAGTGAGCAGTGCCCAACCGGTGCCCTCGACCTCGGAAACTTCGAGAGGCTTGGGGGTGCGGATGCCAGACTCGGAGATGCGGGCGAGGTTTAGGGCCTCGTTGAAGACATCGGAAGCGGGCTTGTTGGCGTTGAACACCTTGGCGATCTTGTCGCCGAGGTCATAGACCTTCTTGTTGGAGTGCTCAACCAGCACGGTCTTGGAATCGGGAAGAAGCATGGTGCTACCGTCCTTTCTCAATGGGTCTTGCACCATCGTAGGGCGTCCGGTCGCGCCGCCGCCGCGCAAATGGGCGAGCGGCGCGAATCGGACGGGAAATGGCGAAGCTTACAGAACGGCGTAGTCCTGGGGCTCGCGGCCGTAGAACGCGTCGAGGTAGAGCTCCTTGATCTCGCTCATGAGCGGGTAGCGCGGGTTGGCGCCGGTGCACTGGTCGTTGAAGGCCTGTTCGGTCATCTCGTCGAGGGTCTCGAGGAAGTAGGCCTCGTCGACGCCGTAGTCGGCGATGGTATTCTTGACGCCGATGAAGTCCTTGAGCTCCTCAAGCTTCGTGATGAAGTTCTCGAAGACCTCCTTGTCGTCCTTGCCCCCGATGCCGCAGTAGCGGGCCATCTCGGCGTAGGCGGCCAGGGCGTTGGGGTAGGGGTACTGGGAGAACGTGCCCATCTTGACCGGGGCCTCGGCGGCGTTGTAGCGCATGACGCGGGTCAGGATGACGGCGTTGGCGATGCCGTGGGGCAGGTGATGGAAGGCGCCGAGCTTGTGGGCCATGGAGTGGTTGAGGCCCAGGAAGGCGTTGGCGAAGGCCATGCCGGCCATGCAGGAGGCGTTGTGCATCTCCTCGCGGGCGTGCGGATCCTTGGCGCCGTTCTCATACGAGCTGGGGAGGTTCTCGAAGACCAGCTTGGCGGCCTTCATGGAGAGACCCTTCGTGTAGTCGGAGGCCATGATGGAGACATAGGACTCGATGGCGTGGGTCATGACGTCGATGCCGGAGGCAGCGGTCAGGCCGCGCGGGGCGGTCATGCAGTTGTCGGCGTCGACGATAGCCATGTTGGGGAGCAGCGCGTAGTCGGCGAGCGGCCACTTGATGCCGGTCTCCTTGTCGGTGATGATGGCGAACGGCGTGCACTCGGAGCCGGTACCCGAAGAGGTCGGGACGGCGACGAAGTAGGCCTTCTTGCCCATCTCGGGGAAGGTGAAGATACGCTTGCGGATGTCCATGAAGTCCATGGCCATGTCCTCGAACTTGCACTCGGGGTGCTCGTACATCATCCACATGATCTTGCCGGCGTCCATAGCGGAGCCACCGCCGACGGCGATGATGACGTCCGGCTCAAAGAGAGCCATCTGCTTGGCGCCGCGACGTGCGCACTGCAGCGACGGATCGGGCTCGACGTCGTAGAAGCAGTCGTGGGCGATGCCCATCTCGTCGAGCTTGGCCTCGATGGCGCGGGTGTTGCCGTTCTTGAAGAGGAACTGGTCGGTGACGATGAAGGCGCGCTTCTTGCCCATCACGGTGCCGAGCTCGTCGAGCGCGACCGGCGTGGAACCCTTCTTGAAGTACACCTTCTCGGGAGCACGGAACCACAGCATGTTCTCGCGGCGCTCTGCCACGGTCTTGACGTTCAGCAAGTGCTTCACCCCAACATTCTCGGAGACGGAGTTGCCACCCCAGGAGCCGCAGCCCAGCGTGAGGGACGGCTTCATGCCGAAGTTGTACAGGTCACCGATGCCACCCTGGGAGGACGGGGTGTTGATGACGATGCGGCAGGCCTTCATGGTGTCCTCGAACAGGGCGATCTTCTCGGCCTGCGCAGGGTGCACGTAGAGGGAGGCTGTGTGGCCGGGACCGCCGGCGAGCACGAGGTGCTCGGCCTTGTCGACGGCCTCCTGGAAGGACTTGGCCTTGTACATGGCGAGGACGGGGGAGAGCTTCTCGTGAGAGAACTCCTCCTTCTCGGGGTCGGTGGAGGTGACCTCGGCGATCAGAATCTTGGTCTTGGCGGGAACCTTGATGCCGGCGAGCTCGGCGATCTTGGCGGCGGGCATGCCGGGGATGCGGTGGTCG
>ERZ1032357.174-NODE-174-length-22122-cov-15.216749_pt1 | contig 22122 bp, 18 predicted proteins | sample MGYA00517100_ERZ1032357 | MGnify/ENA primary metagenome ERZ1032357 (study PRJEB33719, sample SAMN04262589) | wastewater metagenome | biome: periurban shantytown; feature: animal feces; material: feces | host: Canis lupus familiaris | place: Peru: Lima | collected...
GGCGCGGCGGTGTCCGGCGCGGCGGGCCGGTCGGCCCGCGAGCGCATGGAGTAGTACGTCGACCTCGCGACGCCGAGGAGCCTGCACTGCGCTGATATGGGGCAGCGGCCCTCGTTGGCCGCTATGGCCCTCACTTTCGAGCGTATATCAGCGCCGCTTGTTTTAAGACGTCGACCTCCATCCGGAGCCTGCGGTTCTCGCGCTCGAGCTCCAGGATCCGGTTCTGCTCGGGCGTGCGGTTGTCCGCGGCGCGCGGCGAGCCGGTCGCGTTTATCGACTTGATCCGCCTCTCCACGGTGCTCTTGCCGAGGTCGTACTCGTCCATGATCTCGCGCTTGGGCTTTCCGGCGTTGTAGAGGTCGACTATCTGCCTCTTGAACTCGTCGGTGAAATGCCTCGGGTGCCTGGGGTCCCTCATATACGGCCCTCCCGTCTCTAGCGCCCCTCCCGGAACTGTCCACATCAGTGTAGCCAATCCACCCCGGGCCGCTCCCCGAGCAGGGCGGCTATCCCGTCCTCGTCGGAGAACTCGGGCCCGTTGTCGGTCAGGACCGTCCCGAAGACCCTCCTCGCGGCTTCCTCGCCGCCCAGCGCGTCCACGACGAGCCCCAGGGCGGCCTTGGTCTCGCCGCAGGTCTTGGATGCGAGCGGCAGGGCCAGCTGGAAGCGCGAGGGGCGGTGCAGGATGGTCAGAAGGCAGGCGGCGTCGAGCTTGGACCCCTCGACGGTGTCCATCTCCCAGCAGGCCGCGCGCTCGTCCTCCGGGAGCTTCCCGAACTCGTCGTGGGACCGCCTGGGGTCGTGCCCGGTGGTCTTTTTCGGCGCGCCGCGCCTGCGCTTCTTGTAGCCCACCTTCCGCCTGAGCTCCATGTTGGTCATCTGGCCGTATCCCCGGTCGCACCACCTGTAGATCGTGGCTGCCGACACGCCGAGGTCGGGATGGAGCGCCGCGATCCGCTCGGGGGAGAGGCCCCGCCCCATCCCCGAGCGGACGAGCCCGAGCTTCCGCTGGAACTCGGGCTCGTCCTCGTCCACGCCCCTCCGGGACTCGACGAGCACGCGGTCGGCGTCCTCCTGGGCGAGCCTCGCCGAGTACTTGACGCGGGGCTTCCTCGAGCAGCCGTACCCCGACGCGCGCCTGCACCCGTTGCAGCACCTCGGCCACGCGGCGAGGATCTCGCATGCCGCCTCCAGGCCGTCGGGCGCCTTGGCGCCCTCCAGGGCCTTGGGGGCGACCACGTAGCGGTGCCGCTCCACCTCGTTGGAGACCGTGGACGGCGCCCTCCCTATGGCCTTCGCAATCTGGCGGCGGGAGGCGCGCTTCTTGAGCATCTCCTCTATCTGGTTTCTGTCATGCCTCGTGAGGCGGATGTACGCCCTTCCGGCATCGCCCTTCTTCCTGTTGGCCATTCGGACCTCCCTCTGTTCCCGGGCCCCCTATCGGGCCCGCAGGAGAAGGAGGTTCTCATACTTATCGCTACGCGTATCGCTGAGTTTTCGAACCGTTTCGCTCAACTTGCAAATCTAGGATAGATGCGGTAGATGTAAATAAACAGTGGAGCAGCTGCAAAGGAGCCTCCTCGCTGGGTAAAATCAGGTTGTGCCGCGGAACCCGCTCCTCAATCGGTCAACTTTGGAAGCGCGGGCAACGCAGGTGCTATCGTCTTAAAGGGTCGGCTGCAACCGGCCCTTTTCTATGACCCCCTTCGCTATCCGTTACTGCTTAGTTACTGCTTATATTCCCGCCAGATCGAGTAGAGGTCTGGGCAATGCCGTGGGAGACATCCTGTCCATCCCATGGTTTGGAACAGTGTCGATCTGACGGGCAATCAAACCTCTAGCGCTCTTTGAATTGAGCAAGCATCTGCCCGAAGGTGCTGAGCTCGAACGGCTCATAAATGAGCGAATCGCCGTCCGCGGTCCTGTAGAGTCCGCAGGGGAGGTAACGCCCGTCGGGGAGGACGTAAAGGTTTCCCTCCTCCCTCAGTCCCGCTGGGAGCATCGGGACCTCGTTCTCGTCCATTTTGAACTCATCGATATTCGCGATCTTCCTCTCCATGGTGCCTCCAGCCTTATTTCTTGTATGGCGCCCTAAAACAGGCAGCCCTCAATCAGCTCTTTCCCGCGCAGGGTGTCAATCCATTCCTGCGGAATTGCGTCGATACCGTAGGCCGTGCCTGCGAGCGCACCTGCGACGGCTGCGGTGGTGTCGGTGTCGTCACCCAGGTTGACGGCGGTAAAGACGCAATCTTCGTAACTGCTGGTGTTGACGAAGCACCAAGTGGCTGCCTTAAGAGTGTCGCGCACGAAGCCACCGGACCTGATTTCGTACTCGGGTGCGCTTTTCAGCTGCAGCGCCCACGAGGGGAGCGCGCCGTCCATCACATCCCTCATCAGTTCGACAAATATGATGCACGCGTCGGTCGACGTTCTGTGGGCGTGCGTAATCGCGGAGACCTCGCTGATCTCTTCGTCTGTCGCATCGGTGAACGCCAGGGGAGCGATGCGCATGAGCGATCCGTTGCCGTTGTCGCGCTCGCCGGAGCCTCCTTTGCCGGTGTGCAGGGCGCGGGCGGTCGTGCCGCCGTAATCGAAAACGCCCTCGATCGTATATTCGCCACGGGCAATCCAGCCTACGAACTTGTCGCGCATGTCTGCGGTGTCGATATGCCCGAGCTCCCTAATCGAGTCGCAGGTAGCAAGCGTCATAGATGTGTCGTCGCTCCAGGTGCCGGCGGGCTGCCCATGCGTGCCGTAGCCGATCATGTCGGTGCATTCGAACGTGCCGCGGGGCCTGAACTCGTAGGGAACGCCCAACGCGTCGCCGACGGCAAGCCCAAAGATGCAGTCGCGTAGCGCTGGTTTCGGTCTGTCTGTCATGGAAAGCTCCTTTTATGTCAGGGGAAGTGGAACGTCGTCGGGGGTATCGGTCACAACGTGCTGCTACCCTTGCGTTTCGCCATTAGTCGTTTCGTCGATGGCGCGGTACTCGGCGCTTAGTTCGCGCGCCAGCTCTTCCTTGCTTGGAAGATACGGCAGGTATTTGGCGGCAAACACTTGGTCGTTGTCTTCGGGCAGCGTGTACTCGACAATCGAGTCGCTTTTGTCCGCGCAGAGCACGATGCCTATGGGCGGATTGTCGCCTTCGTTCATGAGCTCGCGCGTGTAGTAGTTCACATACATTTGCATCTGGCCCAGGTCCTGATGCGTAAGGTCATCGGTCTTAAGGTCGATGAGCACGAAGCAGCGCATCAGATAGTTGTAAAACACAAGGTCAATATAGAAATGGCGCCCATCAAAGGTGATGCGCTTTTGGCGCGCCTCGAAAGCGAAACCACGGCCAAGCTCCAGCAGGAACTTCTGAAGATGCGTGATGAGCGCCTGCTCTAGATCGCTCTCGCGAAACGCAGCATCGTCCGAGAAACCTAAAAACTCCAGTACATATGGGTCGCGGATGATGTCCTCGGGGCGACGAGCCAGGGCGCTCTTTTGGATTTCCTGGGTGACGGCCTCCTTGTCCTTGCTGGCAAGCAGGCGCTCGCGGAACATGGTGTTGATCTGGCGCTCGAGCTGACGCGTGCTCCAACGAGAATCGGCGCATTCGTTCATGTACCAGGCGCGAGCATCAGGGTCGGGAATGCGCATCAACCTGCGGTAATGAGTCCAGCTCAATTCGCTACGCAGTGCGTCGCGAATTGGAAACGCAAGAAAGAACTGACGCATATTGCGAAGGTTTGCGATGCCAAAGCCTCTTCCGAAATCCGCGGTAAGCCTTCTGGAGAGGCCTGCAATCAATGCCTCTCCATATGCTGCGCGCTCCTCTCCACCCTGTTCATCAACAATGCTCTTGCCGATCTCCCAATACGCCTCAACCATCGCAAAGTTAACGGCGGTATAGGCCTTGTCGCGAGCGGCGTTGAGAATCGAGGAGACCTGCTTGTAAAAACCTTCGGGCACGATTGCCGATTCTCCACGGTTTATCAGTTCGCCCATCACTGTCGCCCCACTTTCTTCTTGTGGAATGCATCTTTATCGCATTTAGTTTAAAGCCTCGCGTGGACACGAATTGCTGTGCTGTCTGGCACCTTCGCATGGGAGCCTTGCGGTGACTAAAATGTGGCCATAAAGATAGTTTTAACGAGCCCTATGGATGTGACGCGCATAGACAACAACACCTTGCTGTTTCAGGACAAGGGTTCGGGTAGGTTTAAAGACGTCAAGATTTACCCCAATCGTATTGAGGTGCTCAAGAAGGGTACTTTCGGCGGCAAGCACACCGAGATTGTCTACCTTAAGGACATCACGGGGGTCAGCAGAATCAAGGGCCGCGACGTTTTTCTGCGCAACAGGCTGTTGACTGCCTGTGTCTTTAGCCTGAGCAGCCGCTCCCAGGCCCAGGAATTTGTGAACGTGCTGAACATGGTGATGTAGCCTATGGCGGCGTTCGGGCCAAGGTAAAAATCGGGGGCACAGAACGGTGCCCTGCGCCCCTCGTCGAGTCGATGTGTCCAAAAGGGTCGGCTCGCCTATTCGCTATCGTCCCCAGCGTTTTCGCGGTCATTGGCAAGCATTGCCGCGCCAGTGACCGTTGTCGCCACGGCGGCAGCGGCGAGCCCGGCGGCGATGCCAGAGCCGTCGCCCGTGCCGGCGAGCTTCTCGCCCGAGTCCTTGCTCTTGTTGCCCTTGCCGTTCTTGTCGGCGCTGTCCGTGGCGGCATCGTTGCCGTTGCCGCCGCCGGTACCGTTGCCGGTGTCGCCCGCGTTGCCCGAAGTCGTCACAGTAAAGCTTGCGGCTCCGTCGGTGGCAAGCGTGTAGTTTTGCGCCGCGTCGCCCAACAGACCGTTCACACGCACCCAATACGTCCCCGCGGCAAATGCCTCACCCTCGGCCATTGCCGTTCCGGAGCGCCGTTCGCGTCGTGCGCAAACTCGAGCTGGGCCGTGCAGGCATCGGTTTCGAGCTTGCCTTCGAGTGATGCCGCAATCTTGGCGCGCACATCCTCGCCGACCTTGAGGCCTTCGAGTCCTTCAAAATGGGGCGTCAGCGCGCGTGGATCGATATCGATGGGCACGGAACCCTGCAGCCCCGTAACGGTCTCGTTGCCCAAGGCATCGACATCAACGTATTCGATGGCAAACGTATGGCCCGAAGCCGCCACGTTGAGTACGTTACTGCTGTCGACAAGGCGGAAATGACCCTCGCCAACGGTCTTTCCATCCTGGAGTGAGGCATCGCTCAACGAGTCGCCATATGTCATGTGCATGCGGGCTGGGAGGTAGCACGAAGCTGCCTGCTTGTGCTCCGTATCGTAATTGCGCTGGTAGATGCTCCGTGCCAGTGCCGCATCAACAAAGTCGGATGCGATGATGCCAATGTGCTTGAGGTAATCTGACTTTGTTTCCTCGGTGCCGCCGGGATTGATGTACGGGCTCTTATACAGATGCTCGTTGACTACTCGTGCCGAGGTAAAAGGATTGCCTCCGTGCGACAAGCCCGTGCAGCTGGTGTAGTTGATAGACCAGCAACGCTCCTGGACTTGCACCTTGGCCCCGTCATCGTCCACGACGTCCACCTTGTTGCGCGTGCGCCTGGTCGTTTCCTTCAGCGCATTATCGACCCAGCTGAGCTTGTCGGTTCCCGTGAGTTTGTACTTGTCCTGGGCGTACACCTTGGCGCAATAGGGCTCTTTGTCGCCTGTTTCCCCCGCGGCTTCAAAGCCCCGCGCGTCTTGGACGAGACACATAGTGGTGCTGTCGGAGTGAGCCTTGATCTTGTCATCCCATTCGGTAAGGTCGAGGCCCCACGTATGGCCGCTTGCACTGTTGCCGGCGAGCCTAAATCGACGCAGCAGAACGATCTTTCCGCGAGCCTCGCCCAGCGTGGGGACATGGCTCGACGTGTAGAACAGATCGGGCTTATCGTCCATAACCTTGGCGAAAGCCGTCGTAACACTGTCATCGGTAGCCTCGTCGTTGCCGCGCGATGCGAGCATGATAAGCGCTTCTCTCGGGTTTTCGCTCAAAAACGTTTTAAAGTACCCGATGACATCGGAGAGATGCAGATAGTACCCGTCTTTTTTGAATAGGTAGAAATCCCCGTGGCAGATACCGGGGTCGTTGCCCTTTCCGAGTCGGATATCAAAATAGCGGATTCCCTCGAGCAACTGCGTGGGAATGTAATCCTGCTGGCATTTTACTTGCGAGGATTGGGGCTCAGTGTCGTTGTCCACGCTGCAGGTGCCCGAATCGTGCGTACCCGGGATGCTCAGCTCGTCGAGGAACTTGTTGTCGTCGACGTATTTCATCCAACCTGGCCCATCGACGTAGCTGCTGTACGTGATCCAGTCGAGGCTGCTAACCGTGGCATCGTTCTTTTTCATGTCGTAACCGATAAGTTCGAGCTCCCACGGAATGCTCTTACTCTTATGGCAGATCTTATTGTTGTCCCGGTCTTTGCCGTTCGATTCTATTGCCAGGTACTTAATGTCTTTTTTCTCGGTTTCTTTCTCGACCGTGCGGTCTCGGATGATATAGGTTCCGTTTGATTGACGCTCGAACGCAAAAGCGCGGCTGGGCTTGTTGTCATACTCGCCGCCCCATACGTGGATGACCTTTCCATCTTTGTCCGAGTCGTCGTCGACCGACCAAATGCTGTAGCCCGTCTTTTATGCTCTTCGAAATTGAGCAAGGTGCGGATAGCATACCAGTTTGTATCGTCATTCTTGGTCGTTACGTTCTCAAGGATGAGCTTGCTGGACGTGCCGTCGTTAAACAGGTGGCAGACGTTGCCGCGAACGTTGCCGTCTTGGTTGACGCTCGCGGTGCGAAAATAGCCCGCGGGGCGAAGGCGAATGACGAAATTGTCGAGGCTGACTGACGCTGTGGCAGCGTCTTCTGCAAATGCCGCGCGCACGGGAAGGCCCAATCCCGCGGTTTCGGGCAGGCTTACAAATGGCGACAATGCTGCGAGTCCTAGGCCCAACGTGAATGCTCGACGGCTGATGGCGTGGTGTTCGGTTATAACTCCTCCGTTCGCAGGGTGCGGTTATGCACTCATTTTGTTCACTATACTGCCCGGATGTCTAAACGTGTTGGCTTAATTGTCTGCGCGGCGCCATAAATCGGCGGGCGGACGCGTTGGGGCGCTTGTCTATTTGTGCTGCTACCGCGCTGGGGGTGGTTTTGCCGCCCGGCACCCTCGCGTTCGCCGGCTATCGGCATAAGAAAAGGAGGGTCGGTTTACCGGCCCTCCCAGGGTGCGAAGCACTGGGGTATCGTCGCTTGTTTGCACTGTGCCCGTGTTTCCCGCTGTGCTCGCCAGTCGTTTAGCGCTTGATCTCGATATCGTCGAGCTTGACGTCCATGGCTTTGGTCTTGGCTTCGGCGATGTCGTCGGCAAACTCCAGAGACTTCATCATGGTCTCGACGGCGTCCTTGTGCGCATCGACGTTGTCGATGCGCACATACACGCTGCCACCGTCAACGTCGGTGAAGTACTCGGTCGTCACGCCGCCCGAGTGCGTAAAGTAGGCGCTGCGCCAGGTCTTGCCGTTGTACTTAACGGGATCGCTCTCGGTCCATCCAGAGTTTGCCTTCCACTTTGCCTCGTAGTCGAACAGTTCATCGGCGTTCTTGTCAGGATCGAAGACGGGGATGAAGCGGTCGCTGGCGTGCTCGCTCTCGGTGAACTTAAACTGGGCCCTGTCGGCGGTGTCGCCTGCGACGTCGGTGATCTCGACGCCCTCGGGAACCTCGACCTTAAACCAAATGAAGTCGGTCCTCATATCTACGGCTGGTTTTTCTGCTCCGCCGCCACCGCCGCTTCCGGTAGCGCCGCCGCCACCGCAGCCCACCAGGGCAACTGCGGCAAAGAGACTGATGCAGAGGGTGAGAATCGCAAAGGCCTTCTTTTTCATGGTCGTGTCCTCCTCGATCTGTAACCGCCCATGGATTACCTGCCTTTACTGTACGCGCGAGCGGCTCGTTCGGGTGGGCCATGTGTCCCATTCTGAGGGCTGGAATTGCGCCGACAAGTGGCAATATGCGCGGGTCCAAAAGAGGGGAGGGCCGATGCTGTCGGCCCGCCCCGGGGTTGGGCGCTCGTTTTTTTAAAGGGGCGCGTGTACGCGGGCGTTGCCCCAACAGGTTCCTTGTTTATAGATATGCCCCAGTTTGTGACGTCCGGAAGTCCCGAAAGGTGGGCCATGTGTCCCATGTTTGCGTTGGCATGGCCTATCGTGTGCCATAGAAATCCGCGATGGCCAGGTGCGCTGACGCTCGAGTACTTATGGGCTAGACTTAGCACCATTATGTGATCGATACAGTCGGCAGGCAGTCGCCGTCCGACCGATGTATATGACTTGAAGGTGCATGCGTATGAGCCAAGAGATGATGGATAAAACCTGTCGTGGTTTTGCCGAGGCGCTGGCCGCGCGCGAGCCGGTTCCCGGCGGTGGCAGCGCGAGCGCCTTTGTGGGCGCGCTGGGCGCCTCGCTGTGCGGAATGGTCGCCCGCTACGGTGCGACCAATCCCGCGCTTGCTGATCGTGCGGATGACCTGACGCGTGCGTTTGCCCAGGCAGACGAGTTGGCGCAGGAGCTTGTGGGTCTGGTCGCCGAGGACGTTCGTGCGTACGGCCAGGTGTCCGCTGCGTACGGTATTCCGCGTGAGGACCCGGCCCGACCGGCTGCGATTCAGGATGCGCTGCACGTGGCCGCCATGCCGCCGTATCGCATTATGGATGCCTGCGGGCGCGCACTGGCGCTGCTCGAGGACATGGCGGACAAGGGCTCCCGACAGCTGCTGTCCGACGTGGCGTGCGGCGCCGTGTTCTGCCGTTCCGCTATGCAGGGCGCGAGCTTGACGCTCTTTGCGAACACCACATCTATGAAAGACCGGGTGCGTGCCGAGGAGCTCGAGGCGGCGTGCGATGAGATGCTGGATACGTGGCTGCCGCGCGCCGATGCGCTGGCGCGCCGCGCCGCCGACGCAGCTAGGAAGAGGGGATAGCCATGGCCGAGCTGCTTAAGGGTGCTCCCGTTGCCCGTGCTTTGACCGAGGAGCTCGCCGCTCGCTGCACGGCTTTGCGCGAGCGCGGCGTTGTGCCGACGCTCGCCATCGTTCGCGTGGGCGAGCGCGAGGACGACCTGTCCTACGAGCGCGGTGCCCTCAAGCGCTGCGAGAAGGTTGGCATTGAGGCTCGCCGCGTTTTGCTTCCTGCCGATGTTTCGCAGGATGAACTGCTGGCGGCTATTAAGGACATCAATGCCAACCCCGCTGTTCATGGCTGCCTAGTGTTTCGCCCGCTGCCCGCTGGACTTGACGAGGATGCTGTTGCCGCGGCGCTCGATCCCGCCAAGGATGTTGACTCCATGACGCCGGCCTCGCTGCTCACTACGCTTTCGGGGCGCGGTGGGGGTTTTGCCCCCTGCACAGCCGAAGCCGTGCTTGCTTTGCTGGATCATTACGGCGTTGAGCTGGATGGGGCCAAGGTCGCGGTCGTTGGTCGGTCTCTGGTGATTGGTCGTCCCGTTGCCGCCATGCTTACGGCTCGCAATGCCACGGTGACGACGTGCCATACGCATACGCGCGACTTGGCTGCCGAGTGTCGTGCGGCTGATATCGTGGTTGCGGCCGTTGGACGTGCGCGCACGATTGGCGCGGATGCGGTTCGTGGGGGCCAGACGATCATCGATGTCGGCATTAATTGGGACGAGGCCGCCGGCAAGCTGGTCGGCGATGTCGATTTTGATGCTGCGGAACCGATCGTTGGCGCAATTACTCCGGTGCCGGGCGGCGTGGGGGCTGTGACCACCGCGATTCTCGCCAAGCACGTGATCGAGGCGGCGGAGCGCGCATCGAAATAGGCATTTTTTCCCACAGGGGTTGCCGGGGCGGCTGTTTCGCCCTTTTTGCGCCGAAGCGATACACTGTTGCCGTTTGATTTCTTCGCTCAAGGAGGATGCGCATGCCGTGCACAACGATTTTGGTTGGTAAGAACGCGAGCTACGACGGGTCGACCCTGGTCGCGCGTAACGAGGACTCGTCCAACGGGGTATTTGAGCCCAAGCGTATGCGCGTTGTGCATCCCGACGAGCAGCCGCGCGTCTACACGAGCGTCCTGAGTCACCTGGCCGTTGAACTGCCCGATAACCCCATGCGCTACACGAGCGTCCCCGATGTTGTCCCGGGCCACGGCATCTGGGCCGAGGCCGGCTTCAACGAGCTCAATGTTGGCATGTCCGCAACCGAGACGCTCACCACCAACGAGCGCGTCCGCGGCGCCGACCCGCTCGTCGACTGCGTACCCGCCAAGGGCAACGAAGGCGAGGACGGATACGTCCCGGCACGGCCCGGTGGCTTGGGCGAGGAGGACATGGTGACCCTGGTGCTGCCGTATGCCAAGTCCGCCCGCGACGGCGTGCGCATCCTGGGCGACCTGCTCGAGCGCTATGGCACTTACGAGAACAACGGCATCGCCTTTAGCGACGTGGACGAGATCTGGTGGCTCGAGACCATCGGCGGTCACCACTGGATTGCCAAGCGCGTGCCTGACGATGCCTATGTGACCATGCCCAACCAGCTGGGTATCGACAGCTTTGACCTGGATGACGCTGAGGGCGCCCAGGCCGACCACATGTGCTCCGCCGACCTGCGCGCCTGGATGGCCGAGTGGCATCTGGACCTGACGCTGGGCGTTGAGGGCGACGGTCCGGCGACGGTCTTTAACCCGCGCGAGGCCTTTGGCTCGCACAACGACAGCGACCACGTCTACAACACGCCGCGCGCGTGGTACATGCAGCGCTGCCTCAACCCCAGCGACGTGTGGGATGGTCCCGAGGCTGACTACACGCCCGAGAGCGACGATATCCCCTGGAGCCGCGTGCCCGAGCGCAAGGTGACCATCGAGGACATTAAGTACGTACTCTCGAGTCACTACCAGGGCACGGAGTACGACTGCTACGGCAGCAAAGGCACGCCCGCCACGCGTGGCGCCTATCGCCCCATCGGCATCAACCGCAACAGCCAGCTCGCCGTGCTGCAGCTGCGCCCCTATGCGCAGCCGGCGTATCGCGCCGTGCAGTGGATGGCCTTTGGCTCCAACTCGTTTAACGCGCTGGTCCCGCTGTACGCAAACGTCGAGACCATGCCCGAGTACTATGCCGACACGCAGGCTCGCGTGACGTCCGAAAACTTCTACTGGGCCAACCGCCTGATCGGCGCGCTGGCCGACGTCCGTTTCCATGAGTGCGGCCGCGCCGTGGAGGACTATCAGGAGAAGGTTGGTGGCATGGGCCATAAGCAGATCCATGACGTCGACGCTGCTGTAGCCGCTCTGCCCGAGGCCGAGGTGCCCGCCGAGCTTGCACGCGCCAATGAGGCCTTTGCCGAGCGTGTTCGTGTGGAGACCGATGCTCTACTGGGCAAGGTGCTCTACACCACGAGCTGCGCCATGAAGAACTCTTTCGCGATGAACGACAACGTGAGGTAGGGATTTCCCGTCGATCGAATAGCGCTAAAACGCTTTGTCGCTTTCGCTCAATCTTGGGTACAAGAACGCCAATGCAGTTGTTTGTGATTGGAGACAACCATGGTTATGAAATTCGATCAGCTTGTTAACGGCGCCATTAACGTGGGCTTTGGCGCTGCCGCCGTTGCTGTCGAAGGCGGCAAGAAGGTCCTCGACGACCTTAACACCAAAGGCGAGCAGGTGCGCAAGGACACCGCCACCCCCGATATCGCCCGTAGCGTGTCCGACATGTTCGAGCAGGCCGGCGGCACCATCTCCGACCTGACCGAGCGCTTGGGCATGCAGGGCGAGACCGCGGCCCAGCGCGTGCTTGACGAGCTCATCCTTGCCCGGGTCCGCGTCATGACCGCCCCAGAGCGCACGGCCTTCCTGGCCCATGTGCGCGACATCGTCGATTCGGTCGAGGACAACGTGACCTCGGTTCCCGTCGAGTCCGTTGAGCCCGACGATGCGAAGGATACCGAAGAGGCCGAGTAGCAGCGCAGATGGCAGATTCCACCACCGATTACAACAATCTAGATCCCTTGGGTGACGAGGCGGCGGTTGTCGATGAGGTCGATGCCGCCGTCTCGGGCGCTCGCAAGAAGCCGCGCGCTGTCGATATGGTACCCGAGGAGCCCGACGCGATGGCGCCGGACGAGGAATACCAGCTCACGCCGGCGGGTCGTCGCGAACGCATCGGGCAGATTGTTCGCCTGGTCAAAAAGTACCGCGTGTGGGATAACCTCACGCCGGTTCGTTTGCGCCGCCTGCTCGAGGAACTCGGCCCCATGTTCGTCAAGATGGGGCAGATTTTGGCCAACCGGTCCGAGATTCTGCCGCAACGCTTTTGCGATGAGCTGCGCCGTCTGCGCTCCGACGTGGAGCCGGTGCCGTACGAGGTCGTACTCAGTTGTCTGGAAGAAGAATACGGCCTGCGCCTGGGGGAGATGTTCGATGCGATCGACCCCAACCCGCTCGGTAGCGCATCGCTCGCGCAGGTGCACCGCGCACGTCTGGTGACGGGCGAGGACGTGGCCGTCAAGGTGCAGCGCCCCGGTGCGCAGCAGGTTATGGCACAGGACATCGATATCATCCGCTCAGTGGTGCGCATCGTTTCCAAGTTCGTCAACACCGATCAATTCGTTGACCTGCACGGCGTAGTCGAGGAGTTGTGGACCTCGTTTCGCGAGGAGACCAACTTTTTGGCCGAGGCCAAAAACCTCAACGACTTCTACGAGTTCCATAAGAGCGTTCATGGCGTGACGTGCCCTAAATCCTATCTGGACCTGTGCACCGAGCACGTGGTGGTCATGGACTACGTCGACGGCATTTCGATCGCCGATCCTGAACGCTTGGTGGCCGAGGGCTATGACTTGGAAAAGATCGGTGCCGCAATCGTCGAGGACTACTCGACGCAGGTGCTCGACGATGGTTTTTTCCATGCCGACCCGCATGCGGGAAACATCATTCTCAAAGACGGCATTGTCTACTTTATTGACCTGGGCATGGTCGGGCGCATGTCGAGCCACGACCGCGGCATCGTTAAGGACATGATTTTCGCCGTGGCTGAGGGCGACGTGCCCAAGCTCAAGGATTCGCTCATGCGCTTCGCCGTGACGCGTGGCGACTCGGCTGAGCTCGATCATTCGGCCTTTTTGTCCGACTTGGACTTTATCGTCGCCGACTTTGCGGGTCTTGACCTGAAGGATCTGGATATCGGCGAGTTTTTGACCTCGCTGTTAAACCTCGCGCGTAAGAATGATGTTGAGCTGCCGAGCGTGGTGACGATGTTCGCGCGCGGCATGGTGACGCTCGAGGGTTTGCTGACCGAGTATATGCCCAACGTCAACATGATCCAGATCATCCAGACGCACATCAAAAACGAGAAGAGCACCTATGCGCGCGTGCGTGATATGGGACGCGATCTGGCCGCGAGCAGCTATCGCGCGGCAAAAGGCTCGCTCGAGGCGGCCGAGTATCTGGGCTTGGCTTCGCGTATGCTCACGCGCGGCCAGCTTAAGGTAAACACGCAGATTATGAGCAGCGATAAGGCGCTGCGACAGCTGGGCGGAATTATCGACCGCATGTCGATGGCTATCGTTATCGCCGGCCTGTTTATCGGTTCGTCGGTGGTGTACTATGCGCGCATCGAGCCGGTTGTGTTTGGTATCCCAGTCATTGGCTTTATGGGCTACGTGAGCGCGCTGGTGCTGGCGCTTATGCTGGGCCGCAATATCTGGCTCAACAGCCACGGCGGCAAGCACTAGAGGCTGCGACCGTCACCGCATTTCCTATCGCAAACAATAGCTTTTACCTTGGGCTTCGCCTGCGTGCGAGGCCCTTTTGCGTGATACCATATTGACGGTAATAATCGATGGCCTAGATGGTGGTGCGGAGACGCACGAATGCGCGGTTTTCCTGCGCGTTTGGGAGAATCGGGGTGCAAGTCCCCGGCTGTACCAGTAACCGTAATTCCTCTTGGCTCGGGATGTTCGCGTCGCAGATCGGACGGCGCGCCCGAGTCGTTAAGGTTAAGTCGGATCGCCTCCCATCTTGCATGCGGCTGCGGCGTATGCCGCCGGTGTGCATAGGGCTCTGGAGGGAAGGGGGACCCCGATGGGGGAACTCGAGCGCAACATTCGCGATGACGTGGGGCAGCCTCAAGGCAATGCTCCAAGTACAGACAATGGGGGACAAATGGATATGTTTGAGGACGAGCGCGAGCGCGCCTCGATGCATCGCCGTGGCGCGATTGCACGCGGTGTAGCCAAGCGCGGTCTGGTGGCATTTCTGGCCTTCGCGATGGCCTTTGGCACCACGCCGGCTCAGCTGTGGGCCGAGGGCGCCGAGGGCATTGCCGAAGCTGTGGCTCAGACTGCGACGCCGGGCGAGGACGCAGCGCTTGCAGGCGGTGCCGCTGAGCAGAGCGGCGCCGAGGTTTCGGATTCCGGGAGCGCGCCTGCAGCCAGTGCCGCCACAACAGAGGCAGCAACTGGCGACGAAGGCTCGGCGACGGGGGAGAGCCCTGCCGCGAGCGAGCAGTCTTCGGCGGCATCCGCTGGCCAAGCAGGATCTGCCGCCGCGGCTGCCGTTCAGACAGAGAACCCGACAGAAACCGGCGATGTCGCCAAGAAGCAGGTCGAGGTCTCGTTCTCGATTATCGGCACCGATGCTGACGGCAAGGCTCAGACCTGGGTGGCACCTACGCAGCTCAAGCTCGACGAGGGCGCGACGGCTGCGGATGCCTTCATTAAGCTGCAGGAGAAGACGGGCTTCAAGGCGAAGTACGAACCGAACACGGCATACGGTTTCTACCTCGAAAGCATCACATCCCCGAGCGATGGTCGCACGCTTGCCTACGATCCGACGACTTATGCCTTCTGGCAGCTGTTCGTCGACGGCGCGTCTTCCTCGGTTGGCGCGAGCAGCGTCAAGCTCACCCAGGGGCAGAAGATTGAGTTTGCCTATACGGCTGGTAGCTCGTCCCCTGTCGTTAAGGACCAGGTTGCCGCAAATGTGACCGTCATTGGTCGCGATGCCCAGGGCAAGACTCAGACTTGGGTCGATAATGCGCAGTATGTGGTGACGTCCGGTTCGAGCGCGCTTGATCTTACGAAGGTCGCACTCGAGGCGAACGACATTGACGCCGTTGCTGCGGGCTCCTTCATTCTGAGCCTTAAGTACAACGGTGTTGAGCTGGGTACGCCCCAAGATTATTCGACCTATTGGCAGCTGTTCATCAACGGCAAGTCGAGTGACTATACGGCGGACAATGTCACCATCCATGCCGGCGATACCGTCACGTGGTTCTACGGTGGCTGGGGCGACCAGTTGCCGTCCGATTCTGTCCATGCTTCTGTTCAGGTTCTCGGTAAGGACAAGGACGGCAAGCAGCAGGTTTGGGCTTCGACGGGTCAGACGAGTCTCAAGGCAGGCTCCACTGCCAAGGATCTCCTTGAGCGGGTCGGCCTTACTCTCGATGCTGGCGAATCGTCTTGGGGCTGGTTCCTCAACGGCATTTATTCGCCCTTCGATGGTAAGTCCTATTGTGGCTATGATGCTGCGACCAATAGCTATTGGCGCTTCTATGTAAATGGCAAGTTCGCCGACGTTGGCGCCGGTGCCTACAAGCTCCAGGAGGGTGACGCCGTCACCTTTATGTATGGTGCTGACGCCGATGCCCTCCCCGGTCAGGTGCTTGGATCCGCCGATGTTATCGGTCCCGATGTCAACGGGAACAATACGCGTTGGGGCACGGCAAGCAATGTTTCTCTGCCCGAAGGCTCCACGGCCCAGAACCTTATTGAGGCAGTTCTGAAGGCCAAGGGCGTTGCGTACAACGGCTCCCAGAGTGATGGGTACTGGTTCCTGAATTCCATTACTTCGCCGTTCGATCACAAGCCGTATGGTTGGGATGCTGCGACCAATAAATACTGGCATCTGTATATCAACGGAGAGCCCTCCTTACTCTGCGCCAATCAGATTACGCTCAAGAGCGGCGATAAGGTCACGCTTGCCTATACCACCGATAATTCGCCCATGCCCGATCCCGACAAGATTGTCGTGGATCCGAGCGCGACGACTCCTGATTGGGATGCCGAGTGGGCCGGCTACGGCAACAGTGGCAACGGTTCGACCGTAACGGATGCCAAGACGCCTGCGCAGGCCGCCGGTCTTAAGTGGGCCTTCGATTGGAAGGCCGAGTCTGGTCAGCAGTATGCCAACTGCAGCGAGCCTGTCATTGCTAACGGCTTTGTGTACATCGCGACCGAGAACGAGCTCATTAAGATCGATTCGTCCACGGGCAAAAAGGTTGCCTCTGCGCCGCTTGCCTCCAAGGTGGGCTATACCTCTCGTCCGATCTATACCAATGGCCTTATCATCGTTCCGCTCAACGGCGGTGCGGTCCAGGCGATTACTGCAGACAAGCTGATCTGCAAGTGGCTGACGCCTGGTTTGACGGACTTGACGCAGAGCTCCTGCACCGTCGTTTCGGACGGCGAGTACGTCTATGTAGGCTCGGTCGATATTTCGTATGACGAGAATTACAACGCGACCTATGGCAACGGTTCCTTTGCGCGCATTAAGATTGCCACGGGCGAAGTTTCTTGGCAGAACATCGACCCTGCCGAGGGCTATTACTGGACTGGTGCGGCTTTGACGGATAAGTATGCCATCGTTCCTACGAGCGCGGGTACGCTTAAGTGCATTGATAAGACGACGGGCGATGTCGTTTCGACCATGAAGCTCGGCGCTGTCGCAAATGCCGATTGCATTGCCGATCCGTCCAATGGTTCGACCTTCTATCAGATGACGCACGACGGAAAGCTCCATGTGATTTCGCTTTCGGCGAAGGGCGTGCTGAGTGAACAGAAGACGGTTGATCTGGGACTTACGAATAATCTGAGCGCCCCTGCGGTGTCTGGTGACAATCTGATTGTCGGCGGACAGACGGCTACTGGCTCTGCTCTGGTTCTCTATAACCTGAAGACGGGTAAGACCACGATGGTCGATGCTGCCGACGGCAAGGCGCTGCCGGCTGGCCTCAACGGTATTGCTGCTACTCCGCTGGTGAGTGTTCAGGGCGGCAAGACCTATGTGTACTTCACCGTTAACAGCGCGGATAGCAAGGATTACGTCAACTACTCTGCTGGTGGTGGCGTGTATCGCTATACGCTCGGCGATGCAGAGGCGACGCAGATTTATGATGCGGCTGGCCATTACCAGTACTGTGACTCTCCGGTCATTGCCGATGCTTCTGGCAATCTCTACTACATTAATGATTCGGGCACGTTGTTTAAACTTGGAGCTGTCGAGTCTTGGACGGTTGCCTTTAACTCCAACGGCGGGTCTGCTTGCGACACTAAGTTTGTTGCTACGGCCGATGGCAAGCTGGTCAAGCCGGCCGATCCGACGCGCGATGGCTACACTTTCGGCGGTTGGTATACCGATGAGGCTTGCACGCAGGCGTATGACTTTAGCACGCCGGTGACGGCCGATCTGACGCTGTATGCCAAGTGGACCAAGAATGCCGTTAACCCTGGCGGTAATGGCGGCGCTGGTTCTGGTACCGGTACTGGTTCCGGCACTGGCGCTGGCACTGGCACGGGTTCCGGCTCCGGCTCGAAGGGCGGCGCTGTCGCCCCGGGTCATAAGCCGACGACCAAGACGACGGTGTCGACCAAGACCGAGACCAGGGACAACAAGTCCGACAAGAAGGACTCCGATAAGTCCGATAAGAAGGACGAGAAGAAGTCTGACAAGAAGGACAGCAAGTCCGACAAGAAGTCCGATTCCAAGTCCGATACGGGTGCTGCTTCTACGACCACTGCTAAGAAGTCCTCTAGTGCTTCCGAGCAGGAGACTGGCACCAACCCGCTCGCCATTGTTGGCGTTGCCGCCGGCGTCATCGGTCTCGCCATCGTCGACGTGTTCGTGTTCACCAAACGTCGGTAGGTGAGGGTTGTGTCCAATAAATCCAAGGACGCTGACCCCAAGCAACCAGATTCCTCGTTCATTCAGTTCGACGATGCAAAGCAACGGGGCGCCGCTTCGGCGGCGTCCGCCTCTCGTCGCAAGGCGCTCCTTGGCGTTCTTGCTGCTGCGTGCACCATTCTGTTCGTCGTCTCGCTGGGCTTCGTCCATCCTTCCGAGAGCGGCGCCTGGTCCATTGACTGGATCGTTCAGACCGTGACGGGGGAGAGCGTCGTCGCCAAGGACACCAAGGGGTCTGGCTCGTCTGCCGCTTCGGGCGAGGCTAGTTCCAAGGATTCCAAATCTTCGAATGATGCAAAAGACGAGCCCAAGGGTTCGAACGACGCCAAGGACGATTCCGAGTCTTCAAACAAGGAATCGAACAAAAACTCGGATAGCAAGAAGTCCGAGGACCGGGGCGGCAAGAAGTCTGGCGATAAATCCGCTGCCCAAAATACGGGAGCCGGTGATACTTCCAATGCGTCTGGCGGTGCTTCTTCGGGCGGTGGCCAGTCGTCTGATGGAGCCTCATCCTCTAATGGTGGAAACGCCTCCTCGGGCAGCCAAAGCGGCTCACAGGAGTCCAACTACGTTACGGTGACGGTTTCGGTCACATCGAGCGCTGTGGGCAATCCCGTGTCCTCTGGCGGCACCTTTACCTTTAACGAAGGCGCTACCGTTTACGATGCCCTGTGTGCGCTGGGCCTTTCCGTCAACGCGCATGGCTCGTCGTACGGCACGTACGTTTCCGCGATTGGCGGTTTGGCCGAGAAGGAGCACGGCGGCACGAGCGGCTGGATGTACTCCGTCAACGGCACATCGCCCATGACGGCGTGCAGCAACTACGTTCTCTCCAATGGCGACAACGTGGTCTGGTATTACGTAACAGGCTAGAGGCCTCGACATAGCGCGCCAGACGGGCGGTTCGGACAAACATCCGGGCCGCCCGTTTTTCATGCGAATGGGACTGGGCCGCCGGGTCTCTCGGCAAACAAAAAACCGGTTGGAATGGGAATTCCAACCGGTTATACATTCAGGCAAATAGTGAATCGACTACGACCGTGCGCCCTCTAGGAAGAAGCGACGGCTAAAGTAGTTGTACCAGGTGACGAGGAACGTTGCGATGGCCTTCATGGCCTGGTAGCCGATGCTCAAAAACGTGACGCCCACAAACATGTACAGGTCGTTGAGGCCCAAACCAATCACCGACAGGATGGTGAAGATCGTGAACTCGCGCTTGCGGCTCATGCCCTCGCGATGGTCGAACACGTACTTCATGCTGAGCCAGTAGTTGACCACGACGGACGTGGTAAACGAGACCGTGGTGCTCATCAAAAAGTCGAGATGGAACAGCTCGACGAGCGCAATGAGCATGCCCCAGTCGATGCCAAAGGAGATAAGACCCACGACAGCGAACTTGAGGAACTGCTTGGTATGAGGTTGTGCCAGTGCCTTGCGCACGTAATCACATCCAATGCGTTGATGAATCGAGTAGAGGATACTTTAGAGCTTTTGCAAGGGAAACGTAAGGTCTTTGCCAAGAACTATACGAACTCGCCAAATTTTCAAGAGCTAATCCGCAAACGTTGAAAATTTGCCCGTAAACGAACAATGCCCGCGGGCGATACTGTGCTGAGCGCGCATTGTCCGTGGGCATCGTAAGGCTGTAAGGTTGCGAGTTACTTGGTCTCGTCGCCTTCCAGGAAAATCTTACGCGTCGCAAAGTTGTAGACCATGACAAGCGCGGTGGCGCAGATCTTGGCGATATTGGCCTCGAGTCCCAGGCCGGCGTTGAGCGCCAGCACGATACCGTCGTTGAGTGCCAGGCCGATCACGGACAGCACGACAAAGATAATGAACTCGCGGCGGCGGCTCATGCCCTCCTTGTGCGCAAACACGTACTTCATGCTGGCGAGGTAGTTAAAGATGAGTGAGATGATAAAGCCGCTGGTGTTGGCGATTAGGATGTTGAGGCCCAGACCGTAGTGGAGCAGATTCATAATGCCAAAGTCGATGACCGTGGCGACGATGCCGACGACGCCAAACTTCATGATCTGCGCAAGGAGCTTTTGCATGGTACCTGCCTTATGGTGGCGCCGGGGCGCCGTGGGGATGACAAACTCAGCAAGTTTAGCCAATCCCCACGGGTGGTGCTAGGCGCGCTCCTCGATAGCACCGTTTCTATATGCATCGAGCAGCTGGCGCAGGTCTTGGATCTGGCCGCGGATCTTGGTGCCGGTATCGGTGTCGGTCACCATGCGGCGACGGTCGGCCTCGTCAAAGCGGTTGGTCTCGCTTTCGATATCGACGTTGCGGGTGAGCGCCTCGGCAACGGTGGTAAAGGCCTGATGTGACTTGAGGCGGCAGCCGCGCGAGCTCGAGATGAGCGTATAGCCGGCGATACCCGTCTTGGGATGGTAAGCGCGGCAGAAGCCGCCATCGATGACCAGCAGCTTGCCCTCGGCGCGGATGGGCTGCTCGCCCTTGGTGGTTTTAACGGGCGTGTGGCCGTTGATGATGTGGCCGGTCGGCGAGCATGCCATGGGCGCGACGCCAAACTCGCGCATGATGTCATCACAGACCGAGGGCGACTTGGTAAGCGTAAAGTACGGATCCATTGGCTCGACCCAGGTGCTCTTATCGGCGATATAGGCGCGCTCAAAGGTACGCACCAGGCGTCCGCTGGCGGGTGAGTTAAAGCCAATCCACAGGTACCACATCCAGTCGAGGGCATCACGGTCGCCCACGCGCCAGGCGCGGCGGGCGATGTGGTCGCAAAAATCGAGATAATCGTGGCCGGCGTGCCAGGTGCCCAAGCAGTTCATGCTGCTAAAGGTGCCGTCTTCGTTGAGCGGAACGCAGCCGTGGAAGAGCAGGTTGCCGTTGGCGACCTTGTACATCGAGCCGTGGGAATAGAGGAAATCGATATGGCGATGCAGGTGATCGGCGGTGACAAACTCGGACACGAGCTTGTCGATGATGTGCTGCTCCTGGGGCGTGAGCGTATAGGGGTCCGCCGGGTCGACGGTGGGGAAGTCGTTGGTCGTGAGCTGCCATACGCTGCCGTCGGCGAGCGTGACCGTGCCGTTGTCGTGTTCGATCTTGTCGAGTAACAGGCGGTCGGTCATATCGAACTCGGGGTGGCGCTGGATAATCTGGCCCTCGAGCTTAAAGAGCAGCACGTTGATGGCCTTGATCAGCGGGGTGATGGGCTCACCGGCGATGTAGGTGGCATCGGCAAAGGCAACAAGCTCGCGCAGCGAGATGCCGTAGTCGTTCTCGAGGATCTCGTAATTGTCGTAGCGTAGGTTGTTGCGCAGCACCGTGGCGATGCAGGCGGGCTCACCGGCCGCAGCGCCCATCCACAGCAGGTCGTGGTTGCCCCACTGGATGTCGAGCGAATGGTAGGTGAGCAGGCGGTCCATAATCTTAGCCGCGCCGCCGCCGCGGTCGAAGATGTCGCCCACCAGGTGCAGGTGGTCGACGGCCAGCCGCTTGATGAGCGAGGCGAGCGACTCGATAAAGTCGTCGGCGCTGGCGGTCTCCACGATGCGCTCGTGATAGCGCACGCGATAGTTGTTCTCGTCCGGGTGCGTGTGCAACAACTCGTCGATGATATAGGCGTAGTCGCGCGGGATGGCCTTACGCACCTTGGAGCGCGTGTAGCGGCTTGAAAGCGAGCGAGCGACCATGATGAGCTGGTCAAGCATCGTCTTGTACCAGGTGGGCGAGTCCTCGCGCCGGCTGCGGACAAGATCGATCTTCTCGCGCGGGTAGTAGATGAGCGTGCACAGCTCGCCCTTTTCGTCAAAGGAGAGCGTGTCGCCAAAGATCTCGTCGACATGTTCGCGCACGACGCCCGAGCAGTTGTTGAGGATGTGCATAAAGGCTTCGTACTCACCATGCACATCGCTCATAAAATGCTCGGTGCCCTTGGGCAGGTTGAGGATGGCCGAGAGGTTGATGATCTCGGTGAATGCGGATTGCTCGGTGGGGAACTGTCTCGACAGCAGGCGCAGATACTTGAAGTCTTGCGGATTGCGATCGAATGCGACCATGAGGCACCTTCCGATGTGGTTGGTAAAACTGATAAAACAGCGTCAAACGTTTATCAGTATGCGCCGCTTTTGTTTCGAT
>ERZ1032357.175-NODE-175-length-22070-cov-12.280309_pt1 | contig 22070 bp, 10 predicted proteins | sample MGYA00517100_ERZ1032357 | MGnify/ENA primary metagenome ERZ1032357 (study PRJEB33719, sample SAMN04262589) | wastewater metagenome | biome: periurban shantytown; feature: animal feces; material: feces | host: Canis lupus familiaris | place: Peru: Lima | collected...
GTGGATCGTCCCTGCCGCATAATGGTTTGCCGGCAAATAGACATGGTCGCCTATTGCCGGCTGTAAATCCTGAAAAAGCATCTGATGAAAGAAACGTCATGCGCAATGATATCGGTAGTGCCCGAAGGGTTGCGCATTTTGGATCATGGCCGTCCATGGCGCGATGATCAGTTCGCTTCCATGAGGCTGTCGCCGAGCCGGGGCATGTCCGGATAGCGGCGGGTTGACCATCCGTTCGCGGTGGCGCAGCGGATTCCGGCGCATACGGGCATCAACGCGCCGCTCCCGTCCGGGAAGCCCGCATCACCAAGTGCGCAGGATTTCGGTCCTTATTGCTATATTATTTTTTTGAATAAAGGGGTTATTTTTTTCATGCTTAAGGATGTGCGCTTCGGCACGCATCCAAGCAAGCACATCCCCTGCGGTTATTGTCTCACGATGGTTCGCGCGAAGCGATGAACCGTTAACATGTGCGGAGTTCTGGTATGGCCATACGTTTGACGCGGCTGATGACGGCGATTGCGCTGGTCATCGGCATCATCGTACCTGTTGCCACGGCCTCTGCCGTTGACAGAGGGGGGCGCAGAGGGGGGATCGACACCGCACAACAGACGCCGGCGTGCGGCCATCCTTGGAACCAGAATGAACAAGGCACCACTGTTGATTCCAGCGAGCCTTCCGGCCGATTGGTCGGCTGCATCAGCAATGCCGCAGTGCAGTATCGATTGCAGAATTCGACGCAATGGCAGAACGTTCCCGCGGATGAACACGGCAATGTCTCGTTCGATTACAGCACGAAAATAGCCCAATTCCGTTTTGACGCGCAATTTGTCATACCCCAAGGAAGCATCACCGAAGACAACCACGTGTTCCGATACCATATCGCGGGATTCAACGGTACCGGTACCACCATGTCGGGCACGCTCAACGACGATCTCGGCACGTACACGATCGCTCCCGACGGATCGGTGACCATCGTCTTCAGTGAGCACGCCATCAGCAAGAACACCGTCGCCCCACTGGACAATGGCCGATTGTACATCGAAGCCGATCGCAGCAAGGTGACCGGCAATAATCCAGGGCAGACCGTATTGGATTTCGGCAACGGCCATACCACCACCATCACCATGTACCGCAGAAGCGGCAGCACCTCCAAGAAGGTCATCGGCACACCGACGCTGCAACCGGACGGAACGCTCAGTACCAGATGGCAGGCGCAATTCGCTAACACGGGAACCATCGACCAGCCAATCGTGAGGATCGAGGATTGGATGGCCTATGAGAACGTTGCGGAACAGAACGGTTCCACCTCGTCAAGCCGAGGATGGTACACGGCAGATAACATCAACGATCTGTACCAAACGTTGACCACAACGATGGGGCACGGCACGTTGACGGTATATACGGTCACGCTGCCGAGCTACAAGGGCGGTGCCGCCGTCACATGGCCGGCCGGGGGATCGGCCACGGGAACCTATTGGAAGTGGGTTTTCCAGCCGGATTCGTATTCGATTCCCGTAGGACAGACGTTGACGTTGCAATACGATTCGACGTTCGCCAATGATGTGCTGTATCCCGCTTCGAAAAACATTTCGCGGTTCTTCCGTTCCAACAACGGAGGCGACTATTTCACCAACAATGCAATTGCCTGGAATCCGCTGCGGCCAAGGATCTCGCTCACCAAAACGGCGGGCGGGCAGCAGACCCCCTCGGCGGAGCAGTGCCAGACCATGGGCGTGGCGGAAGGCCATTGCGGCCTTGCGTCGTGGAATGTCTCGGTGCGCAATGCCGGCGACGGTCAATTGCCGGCGGGATGGGTCATGCAGGACACCGGCAGCGGCGTCTGGTACACGAAGCAACTGCTGCAGGACAGTCTGCGCGTGACCGTCGACGGTAAGCAGCTGGCCGGAGCGACGCAAGTGTCCTCCGACAATGGCAGGACCTGGGTGGACCTTGACAAGGCGCAGGAATCACAGCGATACACGTCCTTCCGGTTCGTGGCCGACAACGCGCTTGCCCCCGGCACAACCGCGGCGATCACCTATCACAGCCTGTTCGATTCCAGCGAAACGACCGTGCGCAAGAATTCAGCCACCGCGGGAACCGGCGTCGGTGGAGCGTTCGTCAAACCCGTCACCTCCAGTGTGCAAGTCGCCTCTTTGGTTAAAGACGGTTGCGGCGATCCGGTCGACGGACAGGGGAATCCCAAATTCGCCTCCTGCTCGGCCAACGGTGCCGACTACACACGTACCGCCACCCCCGATCCGGTGTCCGTGAGGCGAGTGGGATGGCGTATCAGCGCGCACGTGACCGACAATTGGCGTCGTGCGCCGCTCGTCTTCACGGAAACCCTGCCGGAGGGCCTGCGTGACGTGAAGTTCGCGTTCTCCGATCATGGCGACCGCAAACAGTGGCTTACCGTGGGGGATACGCGGTTCACCAATACCCAGGGTGTGCAATATGCCGTCACCGTCAAGCAGACCGGCGATCGCACGTACCAGATCACCATCCCCCAACAGGCGACCGATCTCATGAACGACGGCAACGTGTATCTGTATGTGGCCGCACGCACTCCCGACATCAACGACGGCAAGTACTGGATGGAAGGCAAATACGACGGCAAACGGGGTTGCGTCGCCGATTCCGCGCTGAAAAACGGTGCCGGCGATTGCCTGACGGCCAAGTACCGTAATACGATTTCCATGGGCTCCGGCAGCATACCTTCCGTGTCCACGTCGGAAACCTTCGTCGATAATTTCCAGAAAACCAATACCGGCGTCGAGGACAAGCAGAACGTCGACGGCGGCTGGTCCTCCGACGGCAAAAGCTTCACCCGAACCTATTATGTGCGCGCCAACCGGTATGGACTGAACATCGATGCCACGCATGCGAAACAGGATGACGTCCCCGATACCGATATGCTGCCCATCAAAGACACGCTGACCGTGCCTGCCATACCGGAAGGCAGCAATCCGCAGGTCACGTTCCTGGGCAACGTGACCGTGTGCCTCGCCTGGATAGGCAACGGACAGTCCTGCCCGGCCGGCAAAACGTACCAACCATCCTCGGATGCGATCGTATATCAGGAAAACGATGCCAAACTCGGCGGCGTATTGACGGTGTACGTTCCCGATTCCACGCCGGTGACCATCAGCTACCAGTACGGGTTCAAAGGTTCCGCCGGATTCGACGTGGCGAACACCGCGCGATTCTCCAACTCGCCATGGTCCGATGCCGGCGCATTCAATACGAACGGCGCGGCCATCAGCAGCAGCGGCGTCATCGTGCAGACGTCGACGATGCTGTTACATAAAACCGATGATGATGCGTCCGGCTACCGGGATCTGGCCGGCGCCAAATTCGAGCTGCTCGCATGGAACGGCCATGACTATGCGTCGAACAAGCCCACGCCCATTACAGCGGTGACGGACGAGAAAGGCATGATCGTCGTCGGCAAAACCCAAGGATTGCAGTGCGGCACGGCGTATCGGATCAAAGAGCTCCAAGCGCCGCCCGGCTATGAGATCAACGACGGGCAGACCGATTTCTATCTGACGAATTGCGGCGGAGGAGCGTACTTCGGTCCGACGAACGCGGATGGCAGTCCGGGCGCGTCAGTGCATCAATGGACCGGCGGCTATACGGTGACGATTCGAGACAAGAAGATCACCGGCTCGGTGTCGTGGAGCAAAGTGGACGCCAACCATCACGAGGAATATCTGTCCGGCACCACGTGGCGGCTTGAACGACGCAACGATGACGGTACGTGGAACAAGGTCAACGATTCCCTCTATAACTTCGCCGATTGCGTGGGCGACGGTAATGCCGCCTGTGCCGGCACCGGAGACAAGGATCCAGCCGTCGGCAAACTGACCATCGACAATCTCGACTGGGGGACCTACCGGCTGACGGAGATCACCGCGCCCGGCGGATACCGGTTGCCCGACAGTGACCGTACCTGGGCCGAATTCACGATTCGCCGGGAGGATCCCAAGGCGAAAGCCGTGCTGCAAGGACGGGGTGATTGGGCCGGCGTTACGGACAATCGTCTGACCAATCGGCCGCAACCGGTTTCCGAGCTGCCTTCCGCGGGGCGTCGTGCCGCGTGGGTGGTGACGATCGTCGGCATGGTGGCGTCCGGAGGGGCGTTGGCGGTGTTGGCGATCGCCGCGCATATCAGAAAACGTTCATACGGGAACCGTTCCGTATGACCAATATGGATTCATCCATATTCCATAAGGAGGAGAACAATGAAAGCAAAATCATGGATGGCGGGAATCGCGGCAGTGGCCACACTGTTCGCGGCCATGACCGCACCGGCCAGCGCCATGGCCGAAGAGGTGGATGCGCCTGGTGCTGCGCAGCCTTCCGCGTCTTGCGCGACCACGGGCAATACCATCACGGTGAGGAGCAATGATGCGGACGCGTTCAAGACATGGAAGGACAGCGGAAAGAACTTCTTGGCCTACCGTACGTTCAGTGTGGCGAAAGTCGCCGACTACAAGATCGGTGATGGCGTGTCCGGTGGCTCGGTGCATCTTGAGACGGTGAATGGGTCGAAGCCGGACATCATTCAGGCGGTGAAAGATCTGAGCGCCAATGCGGGTAAATCGTTGTATGAAAATGAGGATCATGATGGCGACCCGATGAACTGGCTTGCCAACACCAAGAACGATATGCTTATCCGTAGGTACGCGGAGCATCCGGGCGTCACCGGCAGCGCGCTTGCAGCGGAACAGGTGAAAGTCGACGACACGAACAATACCATGACGCTCACCATGCCCAATCCCGGCCTGTATGTGATTTTCGATGCCACGCAGCCCAAGCAGCAGACCAAGGACACGGGCGACACCACCGTCGAATATGCGGGCTTCAGCAACATGCTGGTCGGCACTCCGCTTACCCGCGACTGCAGCGTGTCTAATAGCGATGGCGTCGTGGATCTGACGTCTAGCAACTTGAAGGCCAAGACCGGTTCCGCGACGACCGAGCGCGGTGGCTTCAAGTTCACCAAGGTCGGTGTGGAAAGCGACAGGTCCGGTTTGTCGGGTGCCGAATTCACCGTGTACTCCGACAAGGACTTCACACAGGTTCTGAAGGATGCCAAGGGCAATGTAGTCAAGACCACGTCCAGTGAAAATGGCGGTCTTGTCGATTTCAGCAATTTCAAGCTGAATGCCGGCACCTATTACCTCAAGGAGACTGTGGTGCCGGCTGGCTATTGGTCCGGTTCCGCAGCCAAACTGATGGTCACGATGACGAAGAACGACCAGGGGAAGATCGAGCTGGAGTCGATCGCCGACATGAGCGTTCCCAAGAGCGGACTGCTCAGCAATAGTGTGCAGTACGGTTACGTGTACCGCAACATCAAAAGCATCACCCAGCTGCCGTTGACCGGTGCCATGGGCATGGCCATCCTTGGTGTCGTGGCGGTGCTGTGCATCGGCGGCGCTTCGATCATCATCGTTCGGGCCCGTAAAACGAAGCGTAGCTTCGTGGCCTGAGCATAGGGCCGAATGACGCCGGTGACACCTTCGTTCGAGCAGCTGGTCGACGTTGCCAAAGAATACCGGGCATACGCCCGTATGCGTCGGCGATTGCGCGTGATGTACGCCGTCGCGGGGATTTTGATCGCCGTGGCGATGGTATGCACGGTGGTTCCGCTGCTGATGCAGTATGCGTCGCAGACGTCCATGTCTACGTCGGCGTCTTCCGTCGAACAGCAGGTGCGACTGTGGCCGGAAAGCCGGATCGACGACGAACTGCGGGTGGCGCGTGCCTACAACCGCGATCTTGTCCAATCCGGACAGCCGGTGCTGGGAACCCAGGCCGACCCGTTCAGTAACGGGGAACGCCTGTCTTCCCAGTCGGCGCAGGATCAACGCTACGGCAGGCTGCTCAACGAAGGTCACGGCATCATGGGCCGCGTGTCCATACCGAAGATCTCAGTGGATCTTCCCATCTACCATGGCACCGGAGACAAGCAATTGTCCCTTGGCTCCGGGCATCTGTATGGCACGAGCCTGCCGGTCGGCGGCAACAACACCCATGCGGTCATCACCGGCCATCGCGGCATGGTGCAGGCGCAGATGTTCACCAGATTGGATGAAATGCGCGAAGGCGATTTCATCTACATCTCAACGATGAACAGGACCCTGGCCTACGAAGTCGATCGCATCACCGTAATCGAACCGACCGATACCTCGCAGTTGCGCATTGTTCCCGGGCAGGATCGGCTGACGCTGATGACCTGTACGCCATACGGCATCAATTCCCACCGGCTCCTGGTCTCCGGCCATCGTGTGAGCATGCCCGTTCCCGCCCCCGATCCGACAGATTTGCATGACGGCCGGACCGTCGGCGCATGGGTGTGCGGGGCGGTGCTCCTGTGCGGTTGGGGCGGCATTGTGGCGGTCCGTCGGCGCGAGCGTACGCCGGAAGGGCCGCCGCACCATGCCGCTCGGGTGTGATTGGCGATCAAGATCCGGTATGGTGATGCCGGCCATGTCCAACAATCGGGGCGCAGTTCAGTTTTTCTCGTTCAGTTTTTGGGGGCTTACCCGTGCATGCTTGGGGTATGACAAAGGGCCAGCCGGAATCGGCTGGCCCTAAGAGGAGATATATGTGACGGGGAGTCGTCAGCGGTCGAGCTTGGACAGGCCGGCGGCGGTCAGTGCCGCGACGCAGACCTTGATGATGTCACCGACGACGAAGCCCATGGAAGCGATGGCCACCACCTTGATGGAAATGCCGGTGAGCGCTGACTGCACCATGAAGCCGAGCGCGTAATCAAGCACGACACAACCGGCGAACGCGGCCAGCAGATACCGTGCGGCGGTCATCGCGGTGTGCTTCGCGGTATCGGTGCGTGCCTCGCCCTTCAGCACGGCGGTCAGCATCGCGGCTGGAAGGAAGCCGATCAGGAAGCCTGCGCTCGGGCCGATCAGAGCCAGGGTCGAAGCGCCACCGGCGAACACCGGCAGACCGACCGCACCGGCGGCGAGATACATACCGACTGCAGCGCCCGCCTGACGCCAGGTGAGCATCAGACCCGCGAGCATGACCACGAAGGTTTGCAGGGTGATCGGCACGGGCGTGCCGGGAATCGGGATGCTGCCCGCGGCGCTGGCGGCCCACAGCAGCACGGCGAACATCACGGACTTGAGCACGGAACCGATACGACTGCGGGACAACGTGGTGAAACGCGCAGAAATCAAAGCGAACGTATTACGCATGAAACAGCCTTTCTAGGCGTGACAGATTAGGGGAATTCGTCAATTCCGAGTACAGGATACGGCTGTTTACCTACGGTAACGTTTGTGCAACCTCACAAAAGGCACGTGTCGATTTTGTGTTGTGTCAGATTGTTTTGACTTGCATACCGGCGTAAATAATTAACACTATGGCGTCAATTGTCAAAAAACTACTGATTGCAAACCGCGGCGAAATCGCTCTGCGTGTGGTGCGTACCGCTCGCGAAATGGGCATATCCACTGTCGCGGTATATTCCGAGCAGGATCGCGAATCGCAATATGTCGATCTTGCCGATGAAGCGTTCCTGCTGAGCGGCGATACCTACAAGGACACATATCTCAACGAGGATGCGCTGATCGACATTCTTCAGCGTACCGGTGCGAACGCGGTGCACCCCGGGTATGGATTCCTGTCCGAAGTGCCGAGCTTCGTCAGCAAGGTCGCACAAAGCGGTGCTATTTGGGTCGGCCCGAGCCCCGAAGCCCTGATCGAGCTTGGAGACAAGATCAGCGCCCGCCGCGTGGCGGCACGAGCCAAAGTTCCGCCGGTTCCCGGCTTGTCCGAACCGGTGAGCAGCGTCCGCAAACTGTTGGACTTCGCGCACACCTACGGCTATCCGGTCATGATGAAGCGCACCGATGGCGGTGGCGGCCATGGCATTACCGTCGTGAACGACGATGAGGAGCTGCGGAGGTTCTTCGCCAGCCATGATTCCTTGCAGGGCGGCGATCTGAACGCATATTTCGTAGAAAAGTTCGTGCGTGCCGCACGTCATGTCGAAACACAGTGCGGACGTGACTCCCACGGTAACTTCACCGTGTACTCCACCCGTGACTGCTCGTTGCAGCGTCGTAATCAGAAGCTCGTGGAGGAGGCGCCGGCGCCGTTCCTCAGCGACGCCATTATCGACACGCTCGGCGAGTATTCCCGCAGACTGTTCGAAACCGTGGATTATGTAGGGCTCGGAACCTGCGAATTCATGGTGACCGAGCAGGGCAAGGTCTACTTCCTTGAAGTCAACCCACGTTTGCAGGTCGAACATACCGTCTCCGAAGAGGTAAGCGGTCTCGATCTGGTACGAGAGCAGCTCACCATTGCAGACGGCGGCGAGCTGACCCAGGCACCGGCACCGCGTGGGCACAGCTTCGAGCTGCGCATCACTTCCGAAGATCCCAACACCAACCTGACCCCGGCTGCCGGCACGCTGGAACGCATCATGTGGCCTACCGGCCCAGGCGTCCGCATCGACACCGGTGTGGTCGAAGGCGACTCCGTATCGCCGAAATTCGATTCGATGATGGGCAAGGTCATCGTCACCGCGCAGGATCGCGAAACCGCAGTAGCCCGTGTGCGCCGCGTACTCGATGAGCTCGTGATCGAAGGCGTTCCCACACCGGTTCCGCTGTTCAAGGAGATCTTCCGCAACGACGATTTCACCGCGGAACATGGGCATGCCTTCGCCGTGCACACCAAATGGTTGGAAAGCCATTACCTCAATCGTGAGCCGGCGTCCGCCAAAACCGGTCAGCCGGCATCGGTCAGCGGTGCCGCAGCCTCCGAACCGTCCAATACCGGGCGTTCCGAAAGCTTCGTCATCGAAATGAACAACCGTCGCGTCACACTCACCGTTCCGCTCGATATCGTCGAAAATCTTACCGGTTCGGCGCGGTCTCGCGACGCCAAGCGCATCACCCAGCCGTTGCGCGGCGGCGTGCTGCAGCATGCCGGCGAAAAGAACAAGGGCGATAACGGCGACGCCGCCAAGTCCGGCGTCATTGCCTCCCCGATGCAGGCCGTCGTCACCCGCATCAACGTGGCGGAAGGCCAGGAGGTCGCCAAGGGCGATCTTATCGTGGTGCTCGAATCCATGAAGATGGAGAACTACGTGTACGCCCCCGCAGCCGGCACCGTGAAGAAGATCTTCGTCGGGCCCGCGAACGGCGTCGAAGCCGGAGACACGCTGGTGACGTTGGATGTGAAGGGAGGCAAGCAGTGAGCGACATTCTCGAAATCGCCGCCGCCCAGGCACAGGCCCGGCAGCCGTTGCGCCCGGCCGTGGCCAAGGCCGCGGAACTGGCCCGGAACGCCGAGGAGCGTGCTCGCACCAAGCAGCACGCCAAGCATAAGAACACTGCGCGCGAACGCCTTGATCTACTGTTCGACACCGGCACCTTTGAAGAGATCGGCAGGTTCCGCGGCGGCAATATCAACGACGGCAATGCCGGGGCCGCCGTCATCACCGGATTCGGCGAGGTCTATGGGCGTAAAGTCGCCGTGTATGCGCAGGACTTTTCCGTCAAAGGCGGTACGTTGGGCGCCGAGGAAGGCCGTAAGATCTGCCATCTGATGGATATGGCATTGGATCTGAAGATTCCGATCGTCGCCATCGTGGATTCGGGCGGTGCACGCATTCAGGAAGGTGTGGCCGCGCTGAACCAGTACGGTGAGATCTTCCGCCGCACCTGCCGTGCCAGCGGTTTCGTACCGCAGATCAGCCTGATTCTCGGCCCGTGCGCAGGCGGCGCGGTGTATTGCCCGGCGCTTACCGACTTCATCATCATGACCCGTGAGAACTCGAATATGTTCGTCACCGGCCCGGACGTGGTGAAGGCGGCCACCGGCGAAACGATCTCCATGGACGAACTCGGCGGCGGCGAAGTGCACAGCACCGTGTCCGGTGTGGCGCATTACCTGGCGGACGGCGAGTCGGACGCCATCGACTACGCGCGAACCGTGCTCGCATACCTGCCGTCCAACGCCGGACAGAAGCCTCCGGTGTACGCCTATGCGCCAACCCGTGCCGAACGTGATGTCGCCAAACGACTTGCCGGCATCGTGCCGGACAACGACCGTCAGCCCTATGACATGCTCGACGTAATCCGCTGCATCACCGATTACGGCGAATTCGTACAGGTGCATGAACTGTTCGGTGCATCCTCGATCGTCGGATTCGCCTGTATGGAAGGCAAGCCCGTGGGCATCGTCGCCAACCAGCCGGCTGTGAACGCGGGCATCCTCGACGTGGACGCCTCGGAAAAAGTGGCACGTTTCGTGAGACTGTGCGATGCGTTCAACCTGCCCATCATCACTTTGGTGGACACCCCCGGTTACAAGCCCGGATCCGATCAGGAGCACGCAGGCATCATCCGTCGCGGCGCGAAGGTGATCTACGCCTATGCCAACGCGCAGGTGCCGATGATCACCGTCACCCTGCGCAAGGCGTTCGGCGGCGCATACATCGTGATGGGCTCCAAGTCGATCGGTGCGGACATGAACTTCGCATGGCCCAACTCGCAGATTGCGGTGCTGGGCGCGGCCGGTGCGGTGAACATCATCCACCGCCATGATCTGAACAAGGCGAAAGCCGCCGGGCAGGATGTGGATGCGCTGCGCGCCAAGTATGTCGACGAATACGAGAAAAGCACGGTCAATGCAAATCTCGCGCTCGAGCTCGGTGCCATCGACGCCATGATCGACCCGGAACAGACACGCGAATCCATCGTGAACTCGCTGAAGCTGCTCGCCAACAAGACGCATGTGCGCCACACGGAGAAGCACCACGGCAACCAGCCGCAGTGACCGAGCGGAGAGCAACACCCGCATACGAGGACAGAGCCTTCGCATGAACGGCAACACTCCATATCACGACTGAAGAATTTTGGAACACAAGTAAGGAAACACCATGAGCAACCCCTTCTTCCTCAACTGCCTTGCCAGCGAGCCGCACGCGCTTGCCTTTGCAGGCCAATCCACCCCATGGCCGGTGGCGCTCGCCGACGAGACGGCCAATCCCGTGCTCGACGAGCAGCTGCATGCCCACGTGCGGCAGGCACAGAACCTGCTGTACCCGGTAAGCGCCGACCTGCTGGCCACCACCGGCCGACCGGTCGATCTGTTCGGCTTTACACCGAACCCCGCCAAACTTGGAGCGGCGGCCAATGCGTCCGCCAGCGTGCCGGGCATCGCCTTGGCCCAGCTGGGTGCGCTTATCGATGCCGAAGAGCTCGGGTACAATCCTGCCGAAGCCAAGCCGGTGGCCGTGCTTGGCCACTCCCAGGGCATTCTTGCCGTGCACATGGTACAGGCCATTCGCGAAGCCGGCAGCGTTGAGGCTGCCGCGCCTAGCATCGACGAGATTCTCGCCATCGCATCCCTGATCGGCATCGCCGGTACCCGCCAGGCACGCCAGCTTGGTCTGGCAGCACGCCATGGGGATGCGACCCCGATGCTGTCCGTCAAGGACATCACGCGTGCGCAGGTCGACGCGCTGATCGAGCGTGTGGATGGCGCTCGTGGGCCGATTGCCGTGGCCGTGACCAATTCCGCCACCCACTACGTGCTGTCCGGATACCCGGAGGATCTGGCCGCCTTCGGCGTGGAAGTCGCCAAGGAGCACAAGCGCCAGGCCAAGCTGCGTGAGGAGAAGGTGCGTGGCGGCCGCGTGTTCGACCCGGTGCTCGAATACCTTGACGTGACGTTGCCGTTCCACAGCCCGCTGATGGCCGACGCTGTTTCACAGACTGTTTCATGGGCTGAATCCTGCGATATCGACGCCTCCCATGCACGTGAACTTGCGGCTGAAGTGCTGCTTAACCATGTGGATTGGGCGGCTCGCGTCCGTGCGCTGATGAGCTCCACCGATCCGAGCACGCTGTGGGTGCTCGACTTCGGCCCGGGCAACACCGTGGGCAAGCTGTTCTCCACCGTTGCCCAGGGCACCGGCGTCGGCGTGGTGGAAGCCTCCACCGTGGCCGATCGCGCCAAGCTCGCCACGCTGGAATCCTCGCCGGAACGCACCCAGAATTGGACGCGTTTCGCACCCAGCATCATCCACACCTCCGCAGGCGACAAGGTGCGCACCGCATTCACCGAGCTCACCGGCAAGGCTCCGGTGCTGCTGGCAGGCATGACCCCGACCACCGTGGAACCGGAAATCGTGGCCGCGGCCGCCAACGCCGGCTACTGGGCGGAACTCGCAGGCGGCGGCCAGGTGACTGCCGAAGTGTTCGACCGCCATGTGACCAAGCTCGAAGAGGAGCTCGAAGAAGGCCGCACCGTCGAATTCAACGCCATGTTCATGGATCGCTATCTGTGGAACCTGCAGTTCGGCTCCCAGCGCATCGTGCCGAAGAAGCGTGCCAGCGGCACCCCGATCGACGGCGTGGTGGTTTCCGCAGGCATCCCCGAACTCGATGAGGCCGTGGAACTCATCCATAATCTCAACGCGGACGGCTTCCCGTATGTGAGCTTCAAGCCGGGCACCGTCGATCAGATCCGCCAGGTGGTGCGCATCGCCAAGGCCGTGGCACCCGCCAAGGTGCTGATCGAGGTCGAGGGTGGCTCCGCCGGCGGCCACCATTCCTGGGAATCCCTGGACGATCTGCTGCTGAGCACCTATGCCGAAGTGCGCGAGCAGGAGAATCTCGTGCTTGTGGTCGGTGGCGGCATCGGTACGCCGGAACGCGGCGCCGACTACATCACCGGTGAATGGTCGAAGGAATACGGTCACCCGCTCATGCCCGTCGACGGCGTGCTCGTCGGCACGGCCGTGATGACCGCCAAGGAAGCGCATACCAGTCCGGAAGTCAAGCAGATGCTGGTGAACACTCCGGGCATTGCCGCCAAGGGTGCCGAGAACGACCCGTTCGCCCCGCTGGGCGAGCAGTGGGTGCCGTCCGGTCAGGCCAAGGGCGGCGTGACCTCCGGTCTGAGCCATCTGCACGCCGATATCTACGAGCTGGAGAACGCCTCCGCCCGTTGCGGCCGCCTGCTGGTTCGCGTGATGAAGCACCCGGAGGAGCTGGAAAAGCGCCGTGAGGAGATCATCGAAGCGCTCAACGCCACCGCCAAGCCGTATTTCGGCGATCTGAAGACCATGACCTATCTTGAGTGGGCTCAGCGTTTCGCCGATCTCACCTTCCCGTGGGTGGACGAGACCTACGCGGATCGCTTCCTGCACCTGCTGCAGCGTATCGAGGCCCGTGTCGCCAAGCAGGAGCATGGCGAACTCGAATCGTTGTTCGCCTCCCGTGCCGATGTCGAAGCCGACCCGAACGCGGCCATCGCCAAGCTGGCCGAAGCCTACCCGCAGGCCGCCGAGCTGAAGGTGACGCCGATGGACGAAGCCTGGTTCCCGGTGCTGGTGCGCGAATACCCCAAGCCCATGCCGTTCGTGCCGGTCATCGACAACGATCTGCTGCGCTGGTGGGGGCAGGATCAGTTGTGGCAGTCCGAGGATTCCCGCTATTCCGCCGATTCCGTGCGCATCATCCCCGGCCCGATCTCCGTGGCCGGCATCACGACCATCGATGAGCCGGTCGCCGATATTCTCGGCCGCTTCGAGCAGGCGATGGTCAAGCGTGTTGCAGCCGATTCCCCGGCCGCCGACAAGGCAGCCTTTGCCGAATTGGGCGCAGCCGCATCCGCCGAGGAATTCATCCGTAAATCCCCGAACATCTCCTGGGTCGGCCATCTCATGGCGAACCCGGCGTTCGGCACCGCCAACGGCGACGAGCACTATGAGATCCGCAAGGTCGGCACGCAGGGCAGCGTCGAGCAGTATGATCTCGACATCCACCTGGACACGTATTGGGACAACGATCCCGATGGCGGCAAGTCCAAGCACGCCGTGCGCGATATCGTCATCCCGCTGAACGTCAACGGCAACGAATCCGGTCTGTTCCCGGTTGTGGACCGTGACCGTCTGCCGGAACACGTCTACCGTATGCTCGCCGACACCGCAGGCATCGGCAATGTCGCTATCACCGGCGACAAGCTCACCGCCATGCCGAAGATCGAACAGGTGGCCGACAAGACCGCATACCCGTTCGGCCAGGCGCATGCCAGCTACACGCTGTCGGCCAACCTCGGCTTCGACCATGAGGCCGCAACCGGTGGTGCACTGCCCAGCAATCTCGTAGCGTCCCGTATCGCGCCGGACGCGCTCGTCGGACCGGCATGGCCGGCGATCTACGCCGCGCTCGGGTCCGTGTATGTCAACGGCTTCCCGGTCATCGAAGGCCTGCTCAACGCAGTGCATCTCGATCATCTCATCGAACTCGAAGTGAGCGAAAACGAACTGCTCAAGTACACCGGTGAGACCATCCAGCTCACCAGCTGGGCCGAGGACTACTTCGAATCCGCATCCGGACGCGTGGTGACCATTCATGTGCAGCACGCCACCGAAGACGGCACCCTGCTGGCCAACGAAACCGAGCGCTTCGCCATCCGCGGCCGTGCCTATTCCGATGCGCTGCCGCCCGAGGCTCCGGAATATGGTGGCATCGAAGCCGAGATCGAAAGCACGCCGCGCCGCATGCTGCGTCGCGTCACCGTGACCGCACCCCACGAGATGACGGCATTCGCCCGCACCTCCGGCGATTTCAACCCGATCCACACCTCCCATCGTGGCGCTGCCGTCTCCGGGCTCGCAGCCCCGCTGGTCCACGGCATGTGGCTGTCCGCCACCGCCCAGTACGCCGTGCAGGCGCTGGACGAGAAGGGCGCCCACTATGAGATCGCCGGCTGGACCTACAACATGTACGGCATGGTGCAGCTCGACGACGAGGTGGAGATCTCCATCGAACGTGTCGGCCGTGTGGCCCACGCCGGCATGGTGCTCGAAGTGACCAGCCGTATCGACGGCAACATCGTCTCCCGCGCCACCGCCATCGTGCGTGCGCCGAAGTCCGCATTCGTCTACCCGGGCCAGGGCATCCAGAAGCAGGGCATGGTGCTTGACGAGCGCGCCAAGTCCCCGGCCGCCCGCGACGTGTGGGAGCGCGCCGACAAGCTCACCCGCGAGAAGCTCGGATTCTCGATCCTCGCCGTCGTGCGCGACAACCCGAAGGAACTGACCGCCAACGGCGTGACCTACCGTCATCCGGAAGGCCTGCTCAACCTCACCCAGTTCACCCAGGTGGCGCTCGCCACCGTGGCATTCGCACAGACCGCGCGCCTGTGCGAGGCCGGCGCCGACATCTGGCCGGCGTACTTCGCGGGCCATTCGCTGGGCGAATACAATGCGCTGAGCTCCTTTGCCGGTGTGATTCCGCTGGAAACCGTGCTCGAACTCGTGTTCCACCGTGGCTCCACCATGCATCATCTCATTCCGCGTGATGAGAAGGGACGCTCCAACTACCGCATGGGTGCGTTGCGCCCGAACCAGTTCGGTGTGGGCGACGACGGCGTGCGCGAGTACGTCGAGTCCGTGGCCAAGGAGTCCGGCGAGTTCCTGCAGATCGTGAACTACAACCTGGCTGGCCAGCAGTATGCCGTCGCCGGCACCATCGCCGGTCTGAAGGCGCTGAAGGCCGATTCCGCCCGTCGCGTGGCCGAATACGGCGGCAAGCCGGCGTTCATGCTGGTGCCGGGCATCGACGTGCCGTTCCATTCCACGCTGCTCAGGAAGGGCGTGCCGGAGTTCCGCGACAAGCTCGACGCGCTGCTGCCGCAGTACATCGACTACCGTGGCCGTCTGGTCGGCCGCTACATTCCGAACCTGGTCGCCGTGCCGTTCGAGATGACCAAGGAGTTCGCCGCCACGATTCTTGAAGTCGTGCCGTCCGAACGCATCAAGGCCGCGCTGGACGATCCGAAGGTGTGGGACTCCTATGCCGAGGACGACCAGAAGCTCGGCCGACTGCTGCTCACCGAACTGCTGAGCTGGCAGTTCGCATCCCCGGTGCGTTGGATCGAAACCCAGGCGCTGCTGTTCGGTTCCGCCGAACAGGGTGGCCTCGGTGTCGAGGAATACGTGGAGGTGGGCCTCGGCAATGCGCCGACGCTGGCCAACCTCGGTGCCAAGACCCTGCGTCTGCCGCAGTTCTCCGGTCGTGACGTGACCGTGTACAACGTCGGTCGCGACGAGGGCCGTGTATACATGACCGATTCCGATTCGCTGGTTGCGGAAACCGACGATGAGCCGATTGAGCAGAGTGCTCCTGCAGCCGCTCCCGCCGCACAGGTCGCGGCTCCGGCGGCTCCGGTTGCACAGGCCGCCGCTCCTGCCGCTGCCGCTCCCGCAGCCCCGGCTGGTGCGCCGTCCGGTGCCGCCGTAGCGGATATCCCGTTCAAGGCATCCGATGCCATCGGCATGCTGCTGGCGTATTCCGCCAAGGTGCGTCCGGATCAGATCGGTGATTCCGACACCACCGATACGCTGACCAACGGTGTCTCCTCCCGTCGTAACCAGCTGCTCATGGACATCAGCTCCGAGCTGGGCGTGGCCAGTGTCGATGGTGCCGCCGAAGCGACGGTGAATGCGTTGAGCGCCTTGGTCAACAAGGTGGCTCCAAACTATAAGGCGTTCGGTCCGGTGCTTTCCGACATCGTGCGCGACCGCGTGCGTGGTCTGTTTGGTGCTGCCGGCGTGAAGCTGGGGCAGATCACCAAGCGCGTGACCGACACCTGGCAGCTTGGCGAAGGCTGGGCATCCCATGTGGTGGCCGCTCTGGTGCTTGAAACCCGTGAGGGCGCCAGTTCCCGTGGCGGCGACCTTGCTTCGCTGTCCACCGATGCCGCATCCAACGCCGCTGCGGCCAACGCGCTGATCGATGCCGCTGTGCAGAAGGTCGCCTCCGACAAGGGCGTGGCCGTGGCCATGCCGAGCGCCGGTGGGGCGGCTGGCGGCGCCGTAGTCGACTCCGCTGCACTTGACGCGTTCGCAGCCAAGGTTACGGGCGCCGATGGCGTGCTTGCCTCCACCGCGAAGTTCGTGCTGAACCAGCTGGGCGTTACCGCTCCGGTGACCGAGGATGGCGTTGACGAGAACGCCGCCGTGGTGGCTGCGGTCGAGAGCGAGCTTGGCTCCGACTGGCCGAAGCAGGTCGAACCGCGCTTCGACGCACGCAAGGCCATCCTGTTCGACGACCGTTGGGCATCCGCTCGTGAGGACCTTGCCCGCGCCTACTATGACGGCAATGCGTCCGTGCTGTCCGGCAGCTTCGTCGGTCTGGGCAAGGCGGTTGCAGCCGAAGCCATGTGGTACGCCGACAAGGTCGATGACGCCGAACTGAAGGCCGTCTACCAGCGTGTAGCTGCCGAGGCCCTGGAATCCGTTTCCGAAGACGCTGCGAGCAGCCGCTTTGCCGGTGATGTCGCCGTGGTGACCGGTGTGGCCCCGAACTCCATCGCCGCGCAGGTCGTCAACGGCCTGCTCGCCGGCGGCGCGACCGTGGTTGCCACCTCGCACAGCTTCAAGCCGAGCGTGAAGGCATGGGCCAAGCAGACGTACCGCGAGCATGCGGCAGGTAACGCCAGGCTGTGGCTCGTTCCGGCGAACCTCTCCAGCTACCGTGATGTGGACGCTTTGGTGGATTGGGTCGGCAACGTGCAGAAGAAGACCTCCGGCGCGACCACCACGATCCTCAAGCCGGCGTATGAGCCGAGCCTGTTCTTCCCGTTCGCGGCCCCGCCGGTGCACGGCACGTTGGCCGATTCCGGCGAACTGTTCGAATCCCAGGCACGACTCATGCTGTGGGGCGTCGAACGTGCCATCACCGGTCTGGCGAAGATCGGCGCCGACATGGATGTCCAGCACAAGCTGCACGTGATCCTGCCGGGTTCCCCGAATCGTGGCATCTTCGGCGGCGACGGTGCCTACGGCGAGGTGAAGAGCTCCTTCGACGCGATCGTGAACCGCGCTCGCGCCGAAAAGGTGTGGTCCAGCCGTGTGACCTTCGCTCATCCGAAGATCGGCTGGGTGCGTGGCACCGGCCTGATGGGCGGCAATGATCCGCTGGTCGAGGTCGTGGAACGTCACGGTCTGAAGACCTATTCCACCGCTGAAATCGCAGTGAAGCTGCTCGATCTGGCCACTCGCGAATCCCGTGAAGCCGCAGTGTCCGCTCCGCTTGACGTGGATCTGACCGGCGGCTTGGGCTCCGAGCCGATCGATATCAAGGCGTTGCGTGCCGAAGCCATGGCCGATGCCGCTGCGGCGGCCGACGAAACGGCCGTTGCCGACGAGGCCAAGCGCTCCGGCGCGACCATCAAGGCATTGCCGACGCCGCACGTTCCGCAACAGGCCCCGGTCGATCTGGCCGATTGGAAGAACGTCACAGCGCGGCCGGAGGACGAAATCGTCATCGTCTCCGTCGGCGAACTTGGCCCGTGGGGCTCCGGTCGTACCCGCTTCGAAGCCGAGCTCGGCATCCATTCCGACGGCGAGGTCGACCTGTCCGCCGGTGCCGTGCTCGAACTGGCCTGGAACATGGGTCTGCTCACATGGAACGACAGTCCGAAGCCGGGCTGGTACGACACCGACGGCAACCTGGTGCCCGAAGAGGACATCGCGGAACGCTACCACGACGAGGTCGTGGCACGTTCCGGCGTACGTCCGTTCGACGAGGGCATGGGCAACGACTACAAGGACGGCACCGACGAGGAGGAAGCGGAAGTCTTCCTCGACCACGATGTGACCTTCTCCGTGCCGACTCGTGAGATCGCTGAAGAGTACGTCAAGCTTGACGAAGCGCATACGAGCTTCGCAGCCGACGCTGAATCCGGCGAATGGAACGTGACCCGTCACGCCGGCTCCATGATCCGCGTGCCGCGCCGTGCCGCCATGACCCGTACCGTCGGCGGCCAGTTCCCGAAGGGCTTCGATCCGGTCAAGTGGGGCATTCCGGCCTCCATGGTCGGCGATGTGGACAAGATCGCCCTGTGGAACATCGTCACCACAGTGGACGCCTACCTGTCCGCAGGCTTCACCCCGGTGGAGATCCTGCAGGCCGTACACCCGTCCATGGTCGCCTCCACCCAGGGCACCGGCTTCGGCGGCATGGCCTCCATGAGGAAGCTGTACCTCGACCGCTTCCTCAACCATGAGATTCCGACCGACATCCTGCAGGAAGCCCTGCCGAACGTCGTCGCGGCACACGTGATGCAGTCCTACATCGGCGGCTACGGCAACATGATCCAGCCGGTCTCCGCCTGCGCCACCGCCGCCGTCTCCCTTGAGGAAGGCGCCGACAAGATCGCCCTCGGCAAGGCCGACTTCGTGGTCACCGGCGCGATCGACGACATCGGCGTGGAATCCGTGATCGGCTTCGGCAACATGAACGCCACCGCCAATTCCGAAGAGATGTATGCCAAGGGCATCGACGCGCGCTTCTTCTCCCGTGCCAACGATCGTCGCCGCGGCGGCTTCGTGGAATCCCAGGGTGGTGGCACCATCCTGCTGACGCGTGGTGACATCGCGCTGAAACTCGGCCTGCCGGTCGCCGGCGTGGTCGGATTCGTCCACTCCTACGCCGACGGCGCGCACACCTCCATCCCGGCTCCGGGACTGGGTGCGCTCGCCGCAGGCATGGGCGGCAAGGACTCCAAGCTGGTGCATGATCTTGCCAAGCTCGGTGTCACGCCGGACGACATCGCCGTGGTTTCCAAGCACGATACGTCCACCAACGCCAACGATCCGAACGAATCCGAACTGCACAACACGCTGGCTCACGCCATCGGCCGCACCGACGGCAACCCGCTGTTCGTGATCTCCCAGAAGTCGCTCACCGGCCACGCCAAGGGCGGTGCCTGCATCTTCCAGGTCAACGGCCTGACCCAGTTGTTCAAGTCCGGCGTGATTCCGGCGAACGCTGCCCTCGATTGTGTCGACCCGAAGCTCAAGCGCGACGACCACATGGTCTGGCTCAGGAAGCCGCTGCACGTCGGTTCCATCAAGGCGGGCCTGGCCACGTCGCTCGGCTTCGGCCATGTCTCCGGCTTCGCCGCGATCGTGAATCCGGGCGCCTTTGAAGCCTCCGTGGCCAACACCGCTGGTGAGGAAGCGCTGAACGAATGGCGCGAACGCGCCAACGCGCGCTTGGCAGCCGGTCAGCGTCGCCTTGAGGAAGGCATGATGGGTCGCGCCGCGCTCTACGAGCCGATCGACAACCGCCGCTTCCACGAGGACAAGCGCGGTTACGACTCGCACGAGGTCGAGAAGGCCATGCTGCTCGACCCGGATGCGCGACTTGGCGCTTCCGGCTATTTCGAGGCCTGAGCACCGCCGTCGCCGACTAAAACGGCTCGGTGACGCATAATGCGCTGTGGGCGCCCGATTCCGAGGATTCCATGGAATCCAACGAGTCGGGCGCCCACAGCGTATGTTTGTTTCGTAGACGCCCGATGATCTGCAGCGTAAAAGCTCGGCAGGGCCGTGCAGGCGGGTGTGGGAAGTACATATTCAAGGAGAGCGACGAAATCATGTCACTGATGGGTCTTGGCCATGATGTGGTCGATATCAGTGGGTTTTCGCAACAATTGAACGAGCCGGGGGCACGGTTGCGTGCTTTGTTCTCCACGCGTGAACTACGTCAGGCGGCTTTGCGCGCGCGGATGAAGCATGATGACGAATCCCTCCATTTGGCCGCACGGTGGGCCGGCAAGGAGGCGGTGCTGAAAGCCTGGTGCGAGGCGATTGCGCAGCTGCCACGGCACACGAACGCGGGGGAGGGGAACGCTCGGGCCGGCGAATACCCGTACACGCTTGATGATTTCCCGTGGTGTGAAGTGGAGATTCTCGACGATTCGCGAGGATGCCCACGGGTCGTTCTGTCTGCGAAAGCATCCACGGCGTTGACGGATTCGTTGGGCGTGAACGAGCCGGGATCAGGGCAAAACCGCATGCCGGTATTCCACGTGTCTCTGTCGCATGACGGTTCCGTCGCATCCGCCGTGGTCATACTGCAGATGGAAGATCGGCCGGAAACCGACGGAATATAGGAAATATAGGGAGTGTAAGGGACACGTGAAACTACAGTGGGGGAACGTATGAACGCATTATCGACAGCATCGGAACCTGCCATGGGTTCAAGCCACGGCGCGTATAACGTCGACTCGCGTATGCCGCGCACCGAGCGCGTGACCAGTCGGGTCATCGTATACCGCAGCATCGATTCGACCAATATCGAGGCAGGCAGATTGCTACAGGACGGAACCCTGCAGTTGAACGGTGATTCGGTGGTGGCGATTGCCGCCGATACGCAAAGCGCAGGGCGTGGCAGGCTCGACCATGCATGGGTGAGCAGACCGGGCGAATCCTTCGCCGTCACCTTTGTGACGGCGGTGCCGCGCTGGCTGGCCTTGGATGCTTCCGTGAACGGCTGGCTGCAAATGATCGCCGGTCTTGCCGCCGTCGACGGATTGCGTGGCGCGATGCGGGAATGCGGCGCACAGTCGATCGCAACCGTGAACGACGATGCCGATGGCGCGGGTTTCATGCTGAAATGGCCCAACGACGTGTTCCTAGGCGGGCATAAACTCGGCGGCATTCTTTCGCAGATGGCCTCATTGCCAGTGGGTTCCATGACGGAAGGGTATAACGACGACAACAAGGGCGCTGATCGTATCGCCATCATCTTCGGTATCGGGCTGAACCTCGCCATTGATGCCGAGTATCTTCCCACAGCCCAGTCCACATCGTTGCAGCTGCATTATGCGCCGCTGCCGGACGCCGAATCGTTGCGCGACATCATCGCGGCCGGCATCGTCGAATCGTTGCGTGCGCGGTTGCGTGGTTTTGCGGCGGACCCCCACAGGCAGGCGCAGGATCTGCGTGATGAAGTGGAGAAAATCTGCTACACGCTTGGGCGCCACGCCGTAGCGCATTATGTTGACGGCAGTGAAATGGAAGGTGAGGCAGTGGCCCTGAACGCCGATGCTTCGCTGAATCTACGCACTGCGGACGGTATCGTACACACCATTCGCACCGCCGATGTGGGCGTATTGCCCAAACCTTGTGTATAATGGCACACGTCTTTCACTGTCGTTATCGGCAGCCACAAGGCAACGCGGATGTAGCTCAATGGTAGAGCCTC
>ERZ1032357.181-NODE-181-length-21591-cov-35.287147_pt1 | contig 21591 bp, 16 predicted proteins | sample MGYA00517100_ERZ1032357 | MGnify/ENA primary metagenome ERZ1032357 (study PRJEB33719, sample SAMN04262589) | wastewater metagenome | biome: periurban shantytown; feature: animal feces; material: feces | host: Canis lupus familiaris | place: Peru: Lima | collected...
CGCGATCGGCGCGATTGCGTTGGTGGAATCGGTGAAAGATAGATTGACATTAACATGCTCCGCCGCGAGGGCGCGCAGCCTCTCGCGTGCAGCCGGGAGGTCCCTCTCGCCCAGCGCGTAGACCTCGGCGTAGAGCGCGGCGGACTCCTCCTCCGTGAGCTCGTCGCGCCAGTCGAAGAGCTCGTCCAGGGTGAGCGAGAAGTACGCGGCGATGCGCGGCAGGAGGCTCACGTCGGGGAGGCTCTGGCAAAGCTCCCATTTTGATACCGCGGCCTTCGAGACGCCCAGGTGGGCGGCGAGCTCCTCCTGCGTGACGCCCCTGCGGCGACGCTCCCGCGCGATCGTGCGGCCGATGTTGACATGTGCGTCCATAGCGCTCCCCCCGAAAGAAATATCGCAGCTTCTGGCTTCAAGTATGGAATCGAGCGCTGGTGGAATCAAAGGAACGTTGGTTGACGTTTCGCGCGGAAGGTCAACCGCGGCTTGACGCCGCAGCTCCCATCGACGAACGCGTCAACGACCCAATCAATGGATTGTGGGGACTTACGCCAAGCGCGGGCAATGCAAATCGGGTGAGTTTCCCGACGGGACTTCCAGGAAAAATCGGCCCCGCATCCGACCTTGTTCCGCTGCGCGCAATCATGGCGGTGACGGGCGTACTGAGCGCGTTCCTGGCAGCCATCCTCTTCCGACATGGGCCTCGAAACTAACCTTGGTGGGAGGGGCTGTCCGTGGGGATTGATCGGTTGGACGGCCCCTCCCATGATTTCAGGCGACTGTCGGGTCCTCTATGAGCGAACGCGCCTTCGGCCACGAACCTGAATCGCGCAGGGCACGGCAGGCACTCCACCCCGCCGCAAGGCGGGACGCCAGAGGCCATCGGCGCCGACGCCCCACCAGCGGCGAGTCCGCGGCTACCCCCACGTGCGCCGCCACGGCGTCGCGCAGCCAGGCAGCGCAGCCGGGGACCGCACGGTCGTAGTACCCCGTGAAGCGCTCGTCCGCCACGTACGTCTCGACGAGGGCCCGGTGCACCTCCGCGGAGAACTTTTCTTCTGATTTGGCGCTCTACCAGCGCATATATAGGACAAAGGGCCCTCCATCGCGCTTGATGGAAGGCCCTTCTCCGCGGTTTTCTGAGTTCCGGTGTGCTGGCGGCTTGCTCGCTATCGGCGGACGGAATGATACAGAATGGTACGAATTTTAATCATACGGATAGTCCAAAAATACGAGCGCATGTACGATGATTTACTCCCACTCGATGGTCGCCGGGGGCTTCGAGGTAATGTCGTACGCCACGCGGTTGACGCCGGGGACCTCGGCCACGATGCGGCCGGAGATGCGCGCGAGCACCTCGTAGGGCAGGCGCGCCCAGTCGGCGGTCATGGCGTCGCTGCTCTCCACGGCGCGCAGGATCACGGGGCGGGCGTAGGTGCGCTCGTCGCCCATCACGCCCACGGACTTGATGTCGGGCAGCACGCAGAAGTACTGCCAGCAGGCGTGCTCGCTGTTGCGCTCACCGGTCTGCTCGAACAGGCGGGCGTTGTAGGCGTCCAACTCCTCGCGCACGATGGCGTCGGCGTTCTTCAGGATCTCAAGCTTCTCGGGGCTCACCGCGCCGATGATGCGGATGGCCAGGCCAGGGCCCGGGAACGGCTGGCGGTACACGATGTGCTCCGGCAGGCCCAGCGCCAGGCCCAGCTCGCGGACCTCGTCCTTAAAGAAGTGGTCAAGAGGCTCGATAAGGTCGAAGTGCACGCCCTCCGGGAACGGGATGAGGTTGTGGTGGCTCTTGATGGTGGCCGTCTTGCCGCCCGTCTTTCGCGCGCCGCTCTCAATGATGTCGGGGTAAATGGTACCCTGCGCCAGGTACTTCACCGGGCGGCCATCGGTCTCCAGATCCTTGGCGACAGCGAAGAACTCGTTCCAGAACTGCGTGCCGATGATGCGGCGCTTCTGCTCGGGATCGGTCACGCCGTCCAGCAGCTTGGCGTAGCGCTCCTCCGCGTGCACGTGGATGAAGTCGACGTCGAACTGCTTGGTGAAGACCTCCTCCACCTGCTCGGGCTCGCCCTTACGGAGTAGCCCGTGGTTGATGAACACGCAGGTCATCTGGCGTCCCACCGCACGGGCGCCCAGGGCGGCAACCACGGAGGAGTCCACGCCGCCGGACAGCGCCAGGATCACGCGGTCCTCGCCCACAGCGGCGCGGAACTCGCCCACCATAGTCTCGACCAGGTTGTCCATGGTCCACGTGGCCTCAAGCCCGCAGATGTCGAACAGGAAGTTCCGGAGCAGCTGCTGGCCGTACTCGGTGTGCTTGACTTCGGGGTGGAACTGCGTGGTGTAGATGCGGCGCTCGGCGTCCTCCATGGCGGCAACCGGGCACACGGAGGTGCTCGCGGTCACGGCGAACCCCTCGGGCACGCGGGAGACGGCGTCGCGGTGGCTCATCCACACGGTCTGCTCAAGCGGCGTGGCGTTGAAGAGCTTACTCTCGCGGTCGCGTTCGATCGTGGCGGGGCCGTACTCGCCGATCTCGGAGTGGCCCACCTCGCCGCCGAGCGTGACGGCGGTCACCTGGTGGCCGTAGCAAAAGCCCAGAATAGGCAGGCCCAGCTCATAAATGGCAGGGTCGACCGTGGGCGCATCCTCGGCGTAGACGGACGCGGGGCCGCCGGAGAGGATGAGCGCGGAAGGCGCCATCTCGCGCACCTCGTCGGCCGTGATGTCGCACGGGGCGATCTCGGAATACACATGCAGATCGCGCACGCGACGGGCGATGAGCTGCGCATACTGTGCGCCGAAGTCGAAGACCAGCACCTTCTGCGCGGCTCGCTCGGATGCATTCTGGGTCATGAACCCTCCCAACCGTGCCGCCACCACGGACGGCACCATGTACATACGTAATTGGTACATCATACTCGCCATGCTGCCCATACGCAGAATTCCTACAGCATTTTATCGAGGGCGAACCGCAAGCGAACCGAACCCGAATGGCTACAATAGTTCCCGTACGCTTTGCACCCTATCGAACGTGAGTCCCCATGAAACGCATCCTCCTCATCGCAACCGGCGGTACCATCGCATCGGCCGAGGACGGCAACGGGCTCTCCCCCGCCCTCACCGGCGAGGAGCTCGCCCGCAGCGTTCCCGAGATCGAGGGTCTTTGCGAACTCGACATCGTGCAACCCATGAACATCGACAGCACCAACATGCGACCCGCCGACTGGCTACGCATCGCCGAGGTCATCCGCGAGGGCTACGACGCCCACGATGGGTTCGTAGTCATGCACGGCACCGACACCATGGCATATACCGCCGCGGCGCTCTCCTACCTTATCCAGGGCAGCCCCAAACCCATCATACTCACCGGCTCCCAGCAGCCCATGGGCAATCCCTTCACCGACGCCAAGATTAACCTCTACCAAAGCCTGGTTTACGCCGCCGACGACCGCTCGCGCGACGTCTCCATCGTCTTTGGCGGCTACGCCATCGCCGGCACGCGCGCCCGCAAGCAGCGCACCATGAGCTTCAACGCGTTTGCCAGCGTCAACTATCCCGTCCTCGCCTACCTGCGGCAAGGCAAGATTATCCGCAGCGGTTCCGTTGCCGTGGCCGCAGGGCTGGCCGAGGCCGAAACCGGCGCTTGCCAAACGTGTGCAGCCGAGGACGCCAAGGCGCCTTACTGCGAGGAAACCGAATCCGTCGGCTGTGAAACCGCCGAGCGCCGCAATCTCGCATCCGCCAAAGCTGCCTGCACGCCGCCCCGCTTCTTCTCTGCGGTGGACGGCCGCGTTTGCGTGCTCAAGCTCACGCCGGGCCTCACGCCGGATATCTTCCGCCTGCTCAAACCCGACTACGACGCCGTGATTCTCGAGACCTTCGGCATGGGCGGCGTGCCCGAGCTGGGTGCCGATGGCGCCTCCTACCAGGAGGCCATCTTTGACTGGGTCGATTCGGGGCGCACCGTAGTTATGACCACGCAGGTGCCCGAGGAGGGCCTTGACCTGGGCGTGTACGAAGTGGGTCGCGCCTACGCCGAGCATCCCGGCATCCTCAAGGGCGGCGATATGACCACCGAGGCTCTCGTGGCCAAGACTATGTGGGCGCTCGGTCAGACGCGCGACCCCCACGAACTGCAAAGCCTGTTCTACCAGACCATCAATCACGACCGCGTGGACGAGTGGTAGACGGCTACGGGTTTGCAGGCTGCACGAGCGTGCACACCGCGTCGACCGCTTGGGCAAGACCACCCGCTTCCCGGTCGGGAAACATGCGGTCCGCAGCGGCCAAAGCATCGTAGCCCGCGCCTTTGAGGGCAAAGGCGGTTCCAGCCGCCAGAAGCATGTCCCGATCTGCAGGACTCGTCTCGATCACCGCCACAGAATCAAAGCCCCATCCGCACGCCGCAACGAGCTCCGCCAACACATTCGCACGGGCAGCAGGGCGCAACAGGCAAGCGTCAGCGTCAGCGCGCGAAGGCAAATCCGAGCCGCAGCCGCGCATAGGCAAATCCGGACTACCGCAACACAAAGGCAGGTCTGAGCAGACGCATGAAGGCGAACTGACGCTTCGATATACAGACGAGTTGGACGAAGGCGCGCGGCATCCATTATGCGAATCCAAGCCGTACGTGATGCGCGAGTTTGAGCCGCGAGAATCACAGAAGTCATCCGAAATAACCGTCGCCCAGCCCTCCATCGCCTCGAACGCCACGCCAGCATGCTCGGAATCCATATCCGTAAACACAATGATCTGCAGACCAAGCTTGTGCGCACGAGCAAGGGCATTTTGCTCGGTTGCGGAAAACCCGAGTCTCCCCGCGCCGACGGCCAGCACCCGCGGCACACGCAAAAACGCCCCACCCCTCATTACGCTCAGCGACACCTTACACGCCATCCCGGCCCACCGCCTCGACCCGTCTCCCCCTGAGATGTAAAGTGTACTTTACATCTCAGGGGGAGACGCTAGGCAATCGGAGGCAGCCATGCAACGTAAAGAGCAACTCGAAACTGAGGTCATTCCTACCAACGAAGAGGAGGCAGAGGAATTTGCCAAAGCTATCATGCAGCGTGCCGCATCGCTCAAGGTGGTGAAAATCAACCGCGGGGATTTCCTTCACTCTGAAATCAAGAAGCGTTTTCCCGAAATCGACGCTGACTTTGCCGTGGAAACGACGCCTGTCGAGGCGGGAATCGCACCTGAAGATCTCGACCGCATGGCAATTGATGCAATCGACCTAGAAACTAAAAAGTGCGCGGGGCTCTCCTTCCTCGCCGGTATTCCAGGCGGTCTTGCCATGGTCGGAACCGTTCCAGCAGACCTCGCACAATACTTCGCGCACGTTATGCGCATCGAGCAAAAACTTGCCTACATCTACGGTTGGCAGACATTCCTCAATGAAGAAGACGAGGTTGACGATGAAACGATTATGAAGCTCGTCGTTCTCATGGGCGTCATGATGCAGGTCGGGGGCGCGGCGAGCGCTGTCACCACCTTCGCTGCGAACACTGCGCGAGCAGGAATCGAGAAGGCGATTCAAAAGCAGGCATTGACCAAAACCTTTTGGTACAACCCCATGAAAAAGGTCTTGCGCTACCTTGGCGTCAACCTCACGAAACAGACATTTGCCAAAACCGCGAGCAAGGTGGTCCCCGTTATTGGCGGCGCAATTTCCGGCGGTATGACCTACATGGCATACAAGCCTGGCGCGGAACGCCTGCGGCGCTACTTGCGCTCGCTGCCCACGTCCGGAATCGATGAGACCCTGTATCCCGATATTATTGCTATCGAGGCAGACAAAGCGGCAGTTAAGCGTGAAAAAGCATTGGGCGAAGCAAAAACCGCGACCCTCAACGCCGCACAATCGGTCGGTGAGCTTGCGGCGGGGACCGCACAAGCGGCTGGATCTGCCGCGGTCGAGGGGCTCCAAGCGGCTGGGGCCACTGCCAAGAGCGCACTGGGCGCTGCCGGAGGACTTCTCGGCTCCCTCGCATCGCGCGCCAAGGCAAGCAGGGCCGCTAGCTCGTCCGAATCGTATGCATACGATACGTTTGAGAGCAACCTGCAGAAGGTCAAGAAGCTCAAGGAACTCCTCGACTGCGGGATTTTAACGCAGGAGGAATTTGACTCGAAGAAGCGAGAGCTATTGGAACTGTAGGAGCCTTGGCAAACTTAGGAAATTCGGATTCCCTCGCCCTCGCCACCTTATCAACGCGAAAAGATAAGAGCGGCTTGAGCGGTACGTCAATCCGAAAGGTGGCTTGAACCGCACATCACCTCAACACCAAGCGTTTCCGACAATCATGACAACCCACGGCTTCTCTATCGCCAAATTTCCGATAGAGAAGCCGTGGGTGACGCCGCGGCGCAGTCAAAAGCCGTTGCCCAAAGGCCTACGCGCTGGTGCAAGAAACGGACAAAGCCCTCTCCAAAAGAGACCCCATGGGGCAACATCAGTTATAAACTCATCAGCCATCAGTTACAACATCAGTGATGGTATAACTGACGACGAGGCTTGGAGCATAAGTCAATTGCCCAAACGTCAATCCAGTATTACGGACTCACCGAACTGATATCTTCGAAAGAAGTTCATCGCCCCACCCGATTGTGGCGCAGCCCTCATGCATGGGGCCGGAAACCTCCATGCTGGGCCTGTGGCGATGGCCGTATACCTCAATTTCCAATCGATACCATCGTTGATTGACCTCGTGGACAAGGAGACCGATGGTTTAACTCCCCTATCATGCATTCAGATTAGAGCGCAAACAAGTTATCAACGCCGACGCCTCGCTTGCGCTCAAGAAATAATACCCGCGCAGGACTGACTGAACAGCGACCACCCGCCCTGCACCTTATCGGCAAAGACAATCGGTCACCACTCAAGAATCGACGTCAGCAATCCTCAATCCCCGATGCAACCACCCCGCCATTAAGGCCGACTGCATCAAATTCATTCCCGGTTATACGACTGGTCCGCATCGAGTGCGATAATCAACGATGCCTTGAGCTCGTCAAGCTTGTCCGACGCGCAAGGGTAGACCAAGATATACATGTACTACTTGTATTTCGCATCGGCATACACATCCACGTCGCCCCTGCCAGTCAGATTGTTGTGAATGCTCGCGCCAACGCCCTCTGATTTGCCGACATACAAATCGCGAAACTTGCTGAAGTCGCCCTTCTTAACTGTATGGGCATACGTTGCGATGACATAGCAACCGCAAAATGCCACGTAGTCATCTCCAGACTGGGTTGCTGCCCCATTCTAAATCTCCCAGTTTTGAATAAACTGCTCGACAGGCATCTGATTTCCAGCCCCATCCAACAGGGCACGACGGGCGGCCTTGCGCTCCTTCTCGCGCTCGCGTACAAGTTGAGGGACATAACAAAGGGTGAAGATCGAAACCCATGAAAACTCTCTCGCTGGCCACCCCATCAGCCATCAGCAACCAGTCCAGCACAACCCTGCGAGATGGATGGGCTCATCGCACGCGCCGCCAAACACCGCACTTAGAAATCGGTAAGCAAATCAAGTGGAGAGCCCTTCCAATCAAGCAGAAATCTACTTCAATTCAGTGGCAGATCGTCCAAACACTGCAACAATCACATCGACAATTTGCCTCGCAGAGATGTCTTTGCATCCGAGTTCCGACAGGTTTTTGAGTACTGCTTCCGCCTTCTCCATAAATTTGCTTGAATACAAGCCATTTACTATCGAATCGACCCACTCCAGATCATCCACCTTTTTGTTCCCAAGATACACCTGCTCAAATGCGTATCGGCTACCTTCACCGAGAGCGGTGATGATGCACGCCGCAGCGACCGCATTCACCGCAGACGCCGCCAAATTAATTCCAGGAACCGCTTTCAGCGCATTTAGGACGGTCTTACCCGCCGCGCTCGCTGCACCTACCTCGACAAACTTTTGTAGCAAGGCGGATGAGTCTTCGTTCTTTTCAATCTTGTAGATTCTGGATATCGCCTCAATTTCCCCAACCTCAATTGCCGAAAGCGGGGCGGCATCTGGAATGGGAATCGGAACGGCAGCAACACCCGCGCCGGCAACGGCACAAGTTGCGGTAACCCCGCGCGCCATAGCGCGCTTCCTTTTAAGCTTGTATGTTTTGATGTCCTTCTTCGCCGCCCTTACGCCTTCAGGCAGAAGCGCATTGGTCGCATCTATCAATTCGGCGATGCCGCGAGGCTCAACAATCATGTCGTCATCAATTTGATATGCCTGTCCAACCACCGGAATGACCTTCTTTAGGTTTGCGGAATGACGCTTTTGGCGAGCAAAGGCGTTGTACACCATCTGGATATTTTCCTGTTGCTCCCCTTTGGCAAAAGATTTAGTAATCACAACGATTACCGGAACAGACTCCCACATTTTTGTCGCCTTCGTAAGCGAGGCGATTGATTCGGGAAAGAGCTTCCTGGCGGCTCCATCCACACAGTACCAAATCGCATTGATCTGCTTTTCCTCACCCCCGTCAGAGGCGCTTTCGCGAGACCAACGCTTCACAGCCCAAATGGCCCTCGTTCGATTAATAAGCGAAGGCTCGAATCCGATCGAATCGATGATGTTAAAGGGAAGCTCGTCATTAGAATACAGCTTGAGCTCACCAGTAGTCCCAGTCGACCCCCAGCCAGTCTCCGCCCTTTCGTCACCGAGAACCGCGTTAATCAATGTTGATTTTCCAACTCCGGAGTTACCAATTACCAGAATATTGCCCTTTTGCATTTTGAAATCCCTTCATTCAAGAATAAAGAACGCTTCACGCCGCGCCCCACGCACATAGTTTAGTCAGCAAAATGGGTCAAAGATAACACCCTGGCCCATCTATGTTCACACTTTATTTAGAGTCTAGTCAGACTATCAACAATCGCTTGTTGCATAGCTTGCTGCTGTGACGCACTTAGATGATATGAGGTCCTTACCACACATGTTCCGCATACCACATGAGAGCCTGGAGACAGGAATGAACCGTCAAATCCTGCAAGATATGTATTGCGTTTCTCCGCATCCTCAACAGTCGCAAATACCTCGACTGTCCCGCCACCATCACATCCGGCATCAACGATCGGGGTATATTCACCAGTTAAATAAAGCTCGGATTCGGGAACCAGGTCGGATCTGAAAACCACCGATGCGGTATATCCCCCTTGCTTGCCAAGCTTGTTATTCGGATCGTTTCCCTCAGCAACAGCCTCGATGCCAGCAATGTTAGGGAGGCCCGTCAAGCGCTCAACCACAAACTGTTCGGAAGGATTTGTGACCTGTTTGAGCTGCTTAACGCTATCTTTATAGCTCTTTTGGGCAGCATCCAACTCATCAATCTCATCCTCATAAGTTCCCATTTTCTCTATTGCCGCCGCGCACTCAAGTATGTCTTCTGTATTGGATGGCATTTCGGGCACATTGTCTTTAGCCGCCTGTGCAACCCCTATCACGCCATTAACGTTCTCGGCAACTTCGGGATCAAGTGGCTTGTCCTTTGACTTCAACACCGAGCGCAATTCTTTAATCTCCGCCTCGAGCTCGGCGTTTCGTGCTTCAAGCCCCGCCGCGGCATCCCGGTATTGTTCCACCGCCTCGTTGCGGGGAACCTGATACTCAATAAACCAAAATGCCCCGACCAAAAATGCCAAACTCACCGCCAGAACAATAGCCATTCTCTTTTTATCGAAACTCGCTTTATTTGCTTCATCCATGCTGGACTCCTTTCATTTGAACAGCCGCCAAGCGCCTAATACCGCAACGTTTCTATCCCCACGACAGAACCGTCGCGTTGAATACCGCAAACACAGCCAATGCGAGTACGATCGCAACCGCAATCGCCAAAACAACGCTCTTATTCACTTTGCACCTCAGCTGTTAGATCAACCCATTCAACCTCAACCTTGCAGGCATCCTTGCCGCAAGCGACATCGAACATGCTTTGCAGATTCGCCTGGGCGTTCTCCTTTGCCTGCTCCAACAGACCGCTTTCCTTTGCCTGCTGATCGCTTTTCGCAATGCAATCACGCTGGAAGGCATCGACATCCTCAACGTGGATGGGATTGAGTATGTTGTTGCGCTCCTCGAGCACACCCGAAACCTCCATGTTGGGAACGTTTTGCAGGGTCGGCTCGGACAACGTCACAACAATCGAGGTTTCACCTTTCTCGCTCCATTTCGCCGTACTTAAATCGACCGTCGCCTCAATGGTCCCCGAATAGCGATACCAAAAGCTGTTCTGCGTAAAGGGGATCTCGATGAAGTCGAAGAGTTTGTTTTGGTCCCCCGCCTTCTCGACAATCGTGTAGTCCTGCGACGCGGCGACCATTTCATTTCGATCGACGATGCGGCTCATTATTGTCGTCATGCTGAACGCAGGCGTTTCCGGCGCATCTTTGGGGTTGTACCACTGCAAGAGCAGGACGCCGCCTGACCCTAGCAACAAACCTCCAATCAAGGCGAACACGACGCTTTTGCGAATTGCAAACGTCTTACCGTGCATCAGCCTCTGCAAGAATCCGTTTTCTTTGGACATGGCGACGTCCTTCCCCTCCCAATGTTTTCAGCTTGCTTTACCAGCAGATGCTCGTCTCGAGCAGTCGCTCGAATGAGCCGGGCCCCGCCCAGAGCTCGATTGCCAAATCGATTCCGGGCTCATCCAGCATCCGATGCAATCGATCACGCTCTCCGGCGTCGAGCAAAGGTATGTAGCCGGTTGCGATATCGGGATGCATGAGTTCCCACATCACGCGCCGCAACATGCCGAGGAGATCGGTGCCGATACGCTCCTCCAAATAGCGCTCGACTGCATCATGCACGCCATCTGGGCCCGCGCCCAACGCGCACCGCAGCACACGGGCACGCTCGCGCTTTTCGCACAGCTCCTCGTACGCCTCCGTCGCCCTTTCCGCGACCGCATCCAAATGGCTGCACAGCGCATCGACTCCCGCCGTCGTGTCCATTCTCTCCGCGATTTCCGGCAGGCTGTATCCCTGTTCGTGCTGAAGCTTCACCAGGTAAAGCCAGGCGATATCTTCGATGCTGTAATTGCAGCGGCCCCACGTGCCGTCGGCGGGCTTCAGAATTCCCGCGCCACCGCGCTTGCGATCGCCATAACACGATCTCGTAATATCGCGCTTGCGCATATTGAGCAGGCTTTCAACCTGCGAGACTCGCCATCCGCTATGCGGTGCACTGCAACCCATGAAACCCCCTCCCATCCATTCCATAAAGCCTGTTCAATCGTTGAACAGCAAGGTTGAACATGGGGAGAAGCACCGGTGAATAGACTTTGCGCGCGTGCAAACTACCCGCCTCAAGCAGACTGGATGTCTCCGCCCAATTGCCGTTACGCCTCCTTTTTCTTCTGCAACATAATGGCCTGTTCGTCATAGAGCTCTCCTCTCACGAGGCTTCGGCGCAGATGCGCCCTGTCGTGAGAGGGCTTGTTTTTCTCGCGAGCCGCAGCACGAAGTTACGGGAGAGACTGAACGGGTCGAACGCGACCCACCGAGGAGTAGCCCCACCCACCCCACCTTAAGCTGCCCATAAGCTGCTTTGTCCTGCCTGCAACGTACAATGGATGCAGGCTCGGAAACCGCAGGATCGGAGGACCCATGCGACTTATCGGCAACATTGTCTGGATGCTCTTTGGCGGAATCTTCACCGCCATCTACTGGTTCCTTGTGGGATGCCTGTTCAGCATAACCATCATCGGCATTCCACTGGGGCGCCAGGCCTTCAAGATGGCCTCGCTCACGCTCGCGCCCTTTGGCAAGAGCATCGAATACGGCGGCGGTGCGCCCTCGCTCATCGCCAACGTCATTTGGCTGCTCTGCGCCGGCCTGCCCATGGCGGCGAGCTACCTCATCGCCGGCGTTATCAACTGCATCACCATCATCGGCATCCCGTTCGGCCTGCAGTCGTTCAAAATGGCCAAGCTCTCACTGCTCCCATTCGGCGCCCGCGTGCTCGGCTAGCCGATCGGCCACAACGAAGAACCTGACCGCACCCCGTCCCCGGGAACACGATGCCGGAAATCGGACGTTTATGTAACGAAAACTGAGACACCTCAAGTAGAGAGGTGTTTTGAGCGTCAAAACACCAGTTGATGTAAACCAACAACACCCCTCTACTCGAGCCCCCCGAAAACTCGTTGCACAATCGCCTGATTCCCGGCAAACAGTCCGGTAAAGATCGCATCCAGCCGAGAAAAAGCCCGGAGACCTCCCGTCACTGCACCCACCAAAGCGGACAGGCGACAAAGCCGATATGTCTCGGCACCCCAAGAGCGCTAGAATTGCCGCGCGGGCCAAAAGCGTGGGTCGTGAATCTGAACGGCAGGTGAAGAGGCTTTGACCAGATACGATGACATGCGGCAGAAGTACATCGACAGGCATCGGCGGCGCCACGGCGATCGCCCTGCGCTGCAACGCGCCTGGAGGGGTGTGCAGAAATTCGTTTGCCGCACCTTCAATATCCGCGAAGGACGCGCGCCCTACCATGTGATCCGCAAGCGCTTCGTCTACGGCGCCCGTCTTACGGGCACCCATTTGTGCATCCTCATCGTCGCAATGATCATTGCGTGCATTGGCTTGGACACCGACTCCGACATCGCCATCGTGGGCGCCATGCTCATCTGCCCGCTCATGGGGTCCGTGCTCGCCATCGCCTACGGTGTCGCTACGGTAGATCGGGCGCTTATGCGCGACGCCTTGGGCGGTCTCGTGCTCCAAATGGCCTTTTGCCTCATCACGTCGACCATCTATTTTGTGCTCTCACCTGTCGCGGGCATGACCCCCGCCCTCGTTGACAACTCGGGGCCCACTATATGGCATCTTATGCTCGCACTCGTAGGTGGCTTCGCGGGTGGCCTGGGCAACTCACGCGACCAAGAACCAGCAACCGTCATCTCGGGCGTCGCCGTGGCCACAGCCCTCATGCCTCCACTGTGCGCGGCGGGCTACGGACTCGCCGCTGCCAATGCCGGGGTCTTCCTTGGGGCGCTGTATGAATTCGGCATCAACGTCGTCTTCATCGCACTCTCCGCCGCGGTCGTTTTGCTGTTGCTGCACACGCCACTCAAACGCGACCTCAACGACGACGGAGTGGTGACGGAAGCGGAAGACGAGCTCGTGCGCGCCGAGTCGCACAAGATTCGCTGGCGCATCATGCTAGGGACCGCTATCTTCGCCATCCCCTGTGTGATACTTACCGGCAACATGCTCGCCACCGCCGATGAGCAGGCCGCCGGAGCCACCGACTACTACGACGCCGCCGAGACCGCACGCGAGCTCGCCGTGGTGTGCCCGGAGTTCAAGAACTACTCGATCGGCATGGAGGTCTCCGCCCAGGCGCAGGGCGGAGACGGTGTCGAGAGGCAAAACGGCACCAAGCAGCTCGTGGCTCGCGTCACGACGTCGGAGCCCCTTGCCAGCCGAGAGCGTACCATCGCTGAAGAGCTGATACGCCTGGACGCCCCCGACGTGGAGCGCGTCGAATTCAGCGTGGGATAGAGTTTTCGACGCAGATGAGAAGCAACGGGCCGGTCGCCAATAGGAACACCGACGTCGCAGCGGATATCATCTCCAAACGATCGACAGGACTGAAACATCCCATCCGACCAAACGCGAGCAAAGAACAGTTTTTACAACGAACACACCAAGTGCACGAAACTTCAGCTTTCGCATGGTAACGTTTTGTATTTAACGTCGGGCAACTCAGCCGATTCGACAATCGGGACTATATTCATGCAAGGAACAACTGCAAGGGGTCTTGCCGTGACAAAAGGGCATGAGGGCGATACGCCGCGCGAGCGCGATCGAGAGGAAGCGGGCTTGCGCTCCACACCGCGCACACGGCGCATCACCGACGAGGTCGAGCTCGCCGCACGCGCGCTCGAATCGCAGGGGCGCTTTGGCCTCACGCGCGGCTTCATCCAGCATGGAGACGTGAGCGTGCACGCCCATGTGCTCTCGGTCTCCCGCGCGAGCATCGCCATGGCGGACTTCCTCGGTCGCGCCGGAGTCCGCGTCGACCGCGCCTCGCTCATTCGCGGCGCGCTGCTGCACGACTACTTCCTCTACGACTGGCACGACCCCGACCCATCGCACCGCCTGCACGGCTTCACGCATCCGTTTGCGGCCCTCGCACGCGCCGAGGAGGACTTTGAACTCACCGCGCGCGAGCGCAACATCATCGCCCGTCACATGTTCCCGCTGATACCCGTGCCACCAACGTGCCGTGAGGCGTGGATCGTCTGCCTCGCCGACAAGGCGTGCGCGCTGCACGAGACCATCGCGGGCCGCCTGCCCAAGCGGGCATCGAGCAAGAATCGAGCGGTGTAACGCCGATGAGCCTTAATGGATTTTTCGCCGCACTAACCACAAGCGGCACCTCTCTGTCGGCGCTGCTCTCAACCGGCGCTCCCCTGTCGGCGCTGTTCCTCTCGTTTTTGGTCTTCTCATTCGCCGGCTGGCTTTACGAATCCACCGTCTGCGCCATGGCGAACTACGGTCACTTCGCCAACAGTGGCTTCCTCCTCGGCCCCTATTGCCCCATCTACGGCGTGGGGGCAGTCGCGTGCTGGCTGCTGCTGCGCGACATACCCGGCGTCTTCACGCAGTTCCTCGCCGCCGCCCTCGTGTGCAGCGCGATCGAGTACACCGTGGGCGCCCTGCTCGAACGGCTCACCGGTGCGCGCTTTTGGGATTACTCCAAGTTTCCCTTCAACATCAAGGGAAGGGTCTGCCTGTATGGAGCCGCGCTCTTCGGGGCCGGCGCGGTGATCGTCTGCCGCGTCGCCGAGCCCGCGCTCCTCGCCGCGATGCAGCTCATCCCCTCCCTCGCGCTGAAAATCATTGCGCTCGGGTGCGCCGCGTGCATCGCGATCGACACCGTGTTCGCCGTAGTGAGCTGGCGCCAGCTCTCCCAAAAACTCGAGTTGTTGCGCATCGAGATCGCCGACAAGTTCAACGACTCCCTCAAGGACGCTTCCACCTCGCTGCTCGACAAGGTACCCGCCCCGATATTGGATTCGGCCGCCGAACTCAAGGCGCGGAGCCGGGCACTCAATTCGTGGCTCGCCGACATGTCGGACGGCACGTTCGAGGCTGTTCGCGGAAGGGTGGAGCTCCCCTCTTTCATCGCCGAGGGGACGCGCGGGCTAAGATTGGTCGCCCGCCATGCACATGGCATCGCGACGCGCGCCGAGAAAGCCGCCCCCGAGAAGCTCAAGACCATGATGACCCGGCGCGAACTGCGCTTCTTCAACGCATTCCCCGAGATCAAGCTGAAGTCGTACGAGGGCGTCATCCGCGCAACAAAGCTCAAGGAGCGTGCCCGCGAGCTGTTCCATAGGGACTGATCAGCGACAAAGCTGAACCGATGACGAGCCGTCAAGGCGCGCCCAGATAAGGATGCCAGGCGTTCTTTGCCGGCAACTTCTTCACCGCCATTAACACGGACCTCGACGATACCGGCACGCTGCGCGCCTGGATCCCTCTTCGACACGGAGCCCAAAGAGGAGTTCGACGAGTACACCTCGCCGCAGATCTCCGTCTATCTGATGGCACGCAGCTACTAGACGTCTTATTTTCCAACCCCCAGTTCTTGATGATTTTCCATAGCCATCTACCAGCTGTTTTACAAAACTTGTTTATTTATTGGGAGACGCGATCTTTAGAATCTTGTATTGTTTAACCCTCCTCGAAAGGAGAAGACATGAGAACCATCGTTGTTGGGGACATGCATCAGAAGCAACATCTGGTCTTGCCGATCGTGGACAACGCCATCCGGCTCCTCGGAGCGAGGCGGGTCGTGCTGCTCGGTGACTATTGCGACGACTACAGCCCCGACAGGGACGAGACCGACGCCGAAAAGCTGCTCAGAGGGCTGGAATACCAGGTGGATTGGGTCGACCGTACGCGCGAGCGCGGCATGCAGGTAGACGTCTTGCTGGGAAACCACGACATGCAGTACCTCATCGAGCGTCAGGGCCCCGGCACCAACCTGAACTGCATCATCCCCGTCCGGCACCAGCTCGCCCAGATGAACGTGCGTATGGCTGCCGCCGTCGACGGATGGCTCGCCACGCACGCGGGCCTCACCAGCCAGTTCGCGGACATCGTTCTCGAAATCGATGTCGAGGCCGAGCCTTTCGGCGAGCCGTCGTATTCCGCCGAGTCGCTCGCCGCCCAGCTCAACGCTGCATTTGACCACGCGCTGACCGAGATGTTCGATCATGGTAACGATGAGGAGCTCCTGCTGTTCAACCTCTGCGGCCCCGGACGTGGCGGCATAAGCATCCCCGGGCCCCTGTGGGCATCGACCAGCGAACTTACGGTCCTCGGGATGCCGCACCTCGACCAGATCGTCGGCCACACGCCCGTCTATTCCGTCTGCGAGCTCGAAGAGCAGGGATTTCGGGGCGAGCGACTCATGGCCTGCGACACGTTTTCGACCGATTTCGAGTTCCGCGCGCTCGGAGATGGGAGCGTGCTGCTCGCCGATGACGAGACGCACGAAATGCGCCCCGTTACACCCGAGGAAGTAGACTGCGAGTGGACGGGGACATGCTGATTCTTGCGAATATCAGGCCCATCAGCCACATAAATGGAATGAGAGAAGACCAACGATTGAGCGACGATTCGAATCTCACCGCTAGAGAATTTCTCAATGCGATTTTCGAACAAATACTGCCCCACGTAAGCAACCCAAAGGCGTTCGCACGTGAATGGGAGCGGCTAACCGGCCAACTGGACAAACAGATCAAAGATCTCAACAAGCTTGAGGCGGACGATGATCACGCCGAACAGTGGAAACGTATGTGCAAGCGAGATGATATGTCTCGTCAACTCATCCTCCTCGTTAGAACTCAACTTGCAAACAGCTACCTGTTTGACGATCTGTGGCTCCAACACTCCCAAGGGTGCAGCGTACTGAGCGACTACGCTGAGATGCTGAACGGTCCCGGGCTTGAAAGGCGCAGGGGAGATGCCTGGAGCGGGCATACGTGCGATGGCATCAACTGGACCTCATACGAAAGGCATATGATGCCGGATTTCCCGGAAAAGAGGCTTGATTTCCGTGGCAGTACAACGACTGGCCAGCCCTATTATGGCTGCCTGGATCACGTCATAAGCAACTTGATTTGCAAAGTCTGGGGTTTTTCTGGCTTTATAGACACGAAGCCTCATAAACCTGAACGAGGCTGGTTTCCCTCGACAGCCTTTAACATCGGATGGTGGAAAGACTCGAGCATGTACCTTGCCGTGATGCTCTGCCTTGGAGTGAACATCCTTGATGACCAGCCATTCCTCGAAGACCTGAAAGACACGCAGCAGATCGATATCGACATTATTCCCGAGCCAAAAGAGAAGCTGCGGGCCGTATTGAACGCGAAAAGTATTCGCCCGAAGCTCTGGGCGCACATACAAGATCAAATAGGGAAGCGCGCGAAAGAGGCTGGCGCGAAGGCTTCTCAGCAACAATAGCTCGAGCAACCCGCACGAGCGGCAGCGGCCATACAATATAGGCACGTGAACACTCGGATGGAAGCCCCCATGCGCCTTGTCGGCAACATCATCTGGATGCTCTTCGGTGGCATCTTCACCGCGCTCTACTGGTTCGGCGTCGGGTGTCTGTTCTGCATCACCATCGTCGGGATTCCCCTGGGCAGTCAGGCGTTCAAGATGGCGAAGCTCTCGCTGCTGCCGTTTGGCGCAACAGTTCGATAGCGCTGTCATTTTTCCACTTGTGTAACCGGACCAGTCACTACCAATGCCATTTAATGGATGAATGCCGCTTTATTTGAAGATAAATGCCTTCAGCTCTCTGAGCTATCTCATTTGGTGCGCAGATAACTGACATATGTCTGTTTACCGCATCGCTCGATTCTCGTTAACGGCCCAGCTGCCCCCTTCTTTCGCCATTCGCCGGTCACACAAGCACCATTTTTGACAATCGCTGTCGCCAGAGCGCTCATTTTGCGCCAAAGCGGCGTTGGCGGCGCGCGCTTTCGGAGATGCGCGCCGCACTTCTTGAGGTTTTTCGTATCGAAATTAAGAACTCGCGAGTAGGCCGAAAGTGGCGGTAGGAAAAACCGCAGGTCGCCGGAGGCCGCGGACGCCTACTCGACGAATCCCGATTTGAATACGAAAAACCTCATTTAGACTTGCCGGCTTGGAACGTAAATGACAAAAAGGAGACGAGCCCGGTGATGAGCTGCCTCCCATTTCTTGGACATAAGAGAAAGAAGGCGGCTCGGGCGGCCGCCTGCTTTTTAATCGAAACTTATCCTCGGCCAAGGCTCCCGATCGAGGTGCTTACTCCTCGCCGTCGCCCTTGCTCGCGCGCTTCCAGTGCAGCCCGCGGCTCAGACGGCGCGTCACGCGCTCGACCTCGGCATCGCTCGTGAGGTGATGCGGCTTCATGCGGCTCGTCACCGAGTCGCGGCGGATGGTCGCGATCGGCTCCATCACGAAGCCCTTGCCCGCGCGCATGTTCTCCTTGGCCACGGAGATCATGAGCTTGATGCGGTTGAGCTGGTTGACCTCGCTCGCACCCGGGTCGTAGTCAACGGCCACGATATTGCTCTCGGGGTGTTGGCGACGCAGCTCCTTGATCACGGCCTTGCCCACCACGTGGTTGGGCAGGCACGCGAACGGCTGCGTGCAGATGATATTCGGCGCCCCGTGATCGATGAGGTCGAGCATCTCGGCGGTGAGCAGCCAGCCTTCGCCCATGTTGTTGCACAGCGACAGGATCTTGTGCGCCTTCTCCTGCATCACCGCGATGGGCTCGGGCCGCTCGAAGCGGTCACTGCGCTCGAGCATCTCGTCCACGGGCTTGCGCATCCAATCCACCAGCCCGATCGCCGCGTCCATGGTGGCGCGCGTCACGGCGGAGCTGCCCAACTCATCCTTCTGCACCTGTGCGTTGCTCATCGAGTACAGGAAGAAGTCGAGCAGGCCCGGCACCACGGCCTCGCACCCTTCAGCCTCGATGACGTCCACCACGTGGTTGTTCGCCGTGGGATGGAACTTGACCAGGATCTCACCGACCACACCCACACGCGGCTTGGTGCCCTCGCCCGTAAGCGGCAGCGTGTCGAACGCGGTGATGGCCTGGCGGGACAGCTTGGTGAAGCTGCTCCGCGTGAAGTTCGGCGCGAGACGGCGCGCCCGCTCCATGAAGTCCTCGAACAGTTCGTTGGCGGCGCCTTCCTCGGCCTCGTAGGGGCGCGTGCGGTAGAGCATCTGCATCATGAGGTCGCCGAACAACACGCTGTACACGCATGCCTTGAGCAGCGGGACTGTGAGCTTGAAGCCGGGGTTGCTCTCGTCGAGCTTGACGGCAGAAAGGCTGATCACCGGAATATCCGGGTGCCCGGAATCGCGCAGCGCCTTGCGGATGAGCGCGATGTAGTTGGTGGCGCGGCAGCCGCCGCCGGTCTGGGTGATCACCACGGCGGTCTTGGACAGATCGTAGCGGCCGCTCTCGATGGCCTCCATGATCTGGCCCGTGACTAGGATGGACGGATAGCAGATGTCGTTGTTCACGTAGCGCAGACCGGCCTCCACGGCACCGCGGTCCGTGGACGGGAGCAGCTCCAGGTTGTAGCCGCCCGCACGGAAGACCTCCTTGATGAGGTCGAAGTGGATGGGTGCCATCTGCGGGCACAAGATGGTGTAACCCGCGTCCTTCATCTCCTGCGTGAACGGCACCTTGGGGTACGCGGCGCTCTTGCTCGCGCGCTGGGCCTCCAGCGCGTACTTGTGCGTGGCGAACGCCGGTGCATCGACGGAGGGCTCCACCGGCGAGGCCTCGCCCAGCTCAAAGGCATCGCCCGCCGCCGCTGCCTCGGCGGCGCGCTCGGCGGCCTGGTCCTTGAGGGCTGCCATGAGCGAGCGGATGCGGATGCGCGCGGCGCCCAGGTTGGACACCTCGTCGATCTTGAGCACCGTGTAGATCTTGCCGGACGCCTCCAAGATCTCCTGCACCTGGTCGGTGGTAAGGGCGTCCAGGCCGCAGCCGAACGAATTCATCTGCACCAGGTCGAGGTCGTTGCGCATGGTCACCAGGCGCGCGGCGGCGTATAGGCGGCTGTGGTACATCCACTGGTCCACCACGCGGATGGGACGCTCGGGCTTGACCAGGTGCGCCACCGAGTCCTCGGTGAGCACAGCAAAGCCAAAGCTCGCGATGAGCTCGGGCAGGGCGTGGTTGATCTCGGGGTCGTTATGGTACGGGCGGCCGGCAAGTACGATGCCACGCCCGCCGTGCTCCTCGATCCAGTGGATGGCCTCCTCGCCCATGGTCTGAATGTCCTGATGGAAGCGCGCGTCGGCCTCGTACGCCGCGTTCACGGCGTCGTCGATCTCGGTGCGGGTGAGCTTGGGTCCGCGCACGCGCCCACGGCCGGCCTCCGCATCGGCCACGCGCTCGACCGCGAGCAAATCGTACAGGCGGTGCTTGAGCTCGATCTTGTCGTGGTAAGGCACGAACGGGTACATGAACTCGACGTGCTTCTCGGTGATATCGTCGATGTTCAGGCCGAGCGCCGTGGGGTAGCTCATCACGATGGGACAGTTGTAGCAGTTGCCCGCCGAGGGGTCCTCCTTGCGCTCCCAGCGCACGCAGGGCATCCAGATGAAGTCCGGGTCCTTGTCGATGAGATTCATCACGTGGCCGTGGGAGAGTTTGGCCGGATAGCACACGCTCTCGCTCGGCATGGACTCGATGCCCGCCTCGTATGTAGCCTTGCTCGAGTTGTCCGAGAGCACCACCGCAAAGCCCAGGCGCGTGAAGAACGCATGCCAGAACGGGTAGTTCTCGTACATGTTGAGGGCGCGCGGAATACCCACCGTGCCGCGTGGAGCCTCCTCGGGGCTCAGGCACTCGCGGTCGAAGAGCAGCTTGTTCTTGGCGGCGAACAGGTTGGGGACCTCGGTTTTCGCCTTGCGATGACCCGCGCCCTTCTCGCAGCGGTTGCCCGTAATGAAACGACGCCCGCCGCCGAAGTCGTTGATGGTGAGCTGGCAGTTGTTGGAGCAGCGGCCGCAGCGCGCGTGCTTTTGCTCGACGGTGAGCGCGGCGATCTGCTCGGCGGAAAGGACCGTGGAAGTGCCGTCCGCGCCGGCGCGGTCACGGGCGAGTAGCGCCGCGCCGTAGGCGCCCATGCAGCCAGCGATGTCGGGGCGCACGGCGTCGACGCCGGTGAGCTGCTCGAAGGCGCGCAGCGTGGCGTCGGACATAAAGGTGCCGCCCTGGACGATCACCTGGGTGCCGATCTCGTGCGGGTCGCGCAGCTTGATGACCTTGAACAGGGCGTTCTTGATGACGGAGTAGGACAGGCCGGCGGCGATGTCGCCCACCGTCGCGCCCTCCTTTTGCGCCTGCTTCACGCGGGAATTCATAAAGACGGTGCAGCGGCTGCCTAGGTCGACCGGGTTCTTGGCCTCGAGCGCCGCAGCGGCAAAGGCGCGCACGTCCATGTTCATCGACACGGCGAAGCTCTCGATAAAGCTGCCGCACCCGCTGGAGCACGCCTCGTTGAGCATGATGTGCTCGATCACGCCGTCGCGCAC
>ERZ1032357.187-NODE-187-length-20790-cov-12.959199_pt1 | contig 20790 bp, 14 predicted proteins | sample MGYA00517100_ERZ1032357 | MGnify/ENA primary metagenome ERZ1032357 (study PRJEB33719, sample SAMN04262589) | wastewater metagenome | biome: periurban shantytown; feature: animal feces; material: feces | host: Canis lupus familiaris | place: Peru: Lima | collected...
GTGCAGCTAGAAAGCATAAGGTCTCTGTAATAGCTATGAGAATGAAAGGGGTTCAATATTTGTCAAGCGTAAAGGCGATCAAATCGCCGAGAGGCTGAACTTTGCCGACGAAGGCATTGATAACCCACGCGCAACAAAGTAGTGATATTGTGGAGAGGTCACAGGTTCCACATACGCACGGTTTCGTGGAACACGCGCCCCCTGCGCATGCCGAGCCCCTGACAAGCTCAGTATATGTATGGCATTTAGCCATGTAGACGATGGGGTTGATGGAGATGGCAGAAACACGTGCCGCCAAGTCGGCGCGCAGCCACAAGGTCACCGGCACGCGGGCGCAGACCCTCATGCTCACGCAAAACGATATCTACCTAAACGGCACGGGTTCATGGCAAAGGGCCTGGGAAAAAATGGGCGCCCACCGGGACACCCAAGGTGGAGCCGAGGGATGGTTGTTTCGCGTTTGGGCACCGGACGTGCAGAGCGTGCACGTAGTAGGCGACTTCAACCAATGGGATCCCTGGAGCACCGCCATGCACCGTGCGGCGGACAGCGATATTTGGGAGGCATTTGTCCCCGGCCTCGAGCAGGGCGATCTATATAAGTATGTCATCCAGACAGACGATGGAGACCTGTTGTGGAAGGCCGATCCGTTCGCATTCTATGCGGAGACCGCACCCGGCACCGCCTCCAAGCTTTGGGATATGTCCGGGTATTCCTGGAAAGATGCATCATGGCTCGACAAGCGCGCGGCACGCGAGATGTTCCACAGCCCTCTCAACATCTATGAGGTCCATCTTGGATCATGGAAGCGCCACGGCGATGAGCCGCAGGGCGAACCGCGCGAGGACGGGACGTTCCCCGGCCCCGGCGACCCGTTCCCTGCGCAGCGCGGCACCTATTATTCCTACGACGATCTCTCAAATGAACTCGTGCAGTATGTGTCGAAGATGGGCTACACGCACATAGAGATCATGCCGCTCATGGAGCACCCCTTCGATGGCTCATGGGGATACCAGGTCACCGGCTATTATGCGGCAACATCGCGCTACGGCACCCCGCAACAGCTCATGCACTTCATCGACGCATGCCACAAGGCCGGCATCGGCGTGATCTTAGATTGGGTACCCGGAGGTTTTTGCGCCAACGCCGAGGGCCTCTCGATGTTCAACGGTCATATGCTCTACGAGCGCGAAATCCACCCCAACTGGGGTACTCACAAGTTCGACTTCGGCAGGCCCGAGGTCCGCAGCTTCCTCGTGTCCAACGTTATGTTCTGGATCGAGCAGTTCCATCTTGATGGCATCCGCATGGATGGCGTCTCGAGCATGCTCTATCTCAATTTTGGCGTGGACAACCCCGCAGAAAAGAAATTCAACGAGCGCGGAACCGAGGAGGACCTCGATGCATCCTACTTCATCCGCCAGGTCAACACCATGGTGGGACAAGCCTTCCCCGACGTCATGATGATCGCCGAGGAATCCACTGCCTGGCCGCTCGTCACATATCCCGCGAGCGAAAACGGACTGGGCTTTCATTACAAGTGGGACATGGGCTGGATGAACGACACGCTGCATTACATGCAGACCGACTTCCCTTGGCGCCCCGGCAACCACAACCTTCTCACGTTCTCGATCATGTACGCATTCAGCGAGAACTTCGTCTTGCCCCTCTCCCACGACGAGGTGGTCAACGGCAAGTGCTCGCTCATAGGCCGCATGCCCGGAGACCAGTGGCGCCAGTTTGCGGGGCTGCGCACGCTCGCCCTCTATCAGATGACGCACCCCGGCGCAAAGCTCACCTTTATGGGTGATGAACTGGGACAATACATCGAGTGGCGCTATTACGAATCCATCCAGTGGTTCCTTGCCGAGCAATACGCGCCGCACGCCTCCCATCTGCGGTTCACCGAAGCACTCAACCATCTCTATCTGCGTCAGCGGGCGCTGTGGCAAAAGGGCTATAGCGAAGAGGGGTTCGAGTGGATCGATGCGGACAATGCGGAGCAATCCATCATCTCGTTTGTTCGCCATGGCGATAAGCCGGCCGACGACCTGCTCATCCTGATCAACTTCGATCCCGCCTCGTACGAAACGTACAAGATTGGCGTACCGCGCGAAGGCGACTGGAAACTCATATTCAATACCGACGACCTCGCATACGGCGGCAGCGACTATCAGCATGTCGACATGGCCTCCAGCAGGCCCGAGCCGTGGAACGGACGCGAGAACTCGATCGAAATCTCAGTGCCGGGGCTCGCTGGGCTCGTATATCGCCGTCAACGGACGAGTTCCTACAAGCCGGAACCAAAGAAGACATCATCAGTCGAACACGTATGCAAGGCGTACGCACGAAAAAAAAACGACAGTAACGACCATTGGGGGATGGAACATGCAACCGATATTCGCATCTAAGGAAGAGTTCATCGAGGCATATCGAGAGCAGATTCGCGCGATCTCGGGCAAGGAGTTCGAGGAGACGAGCGATATCGACCACTTCAACGCACTTGCCTCTGTTATCGCAGACAAGGCGCGCAATGTCGCGGCCGGTACAGATGCACGCAACCGCACTGAAGGCAAAAAGCGCGTATACTACTTCTCCATCGAATTCCTGATTGGGCGCCTGCTCGACAACTACCTGCTCAACTTCGGCGTGCGCGACATGGTTGCCGACGCCATCAAGGAGATGGGCGGCGACCTGGATGCCATCGAGGCGCAGGAAGCCGATCCGGCGCTCGGTAACGGCGGCCTGGGCCGTCTTGCAGCCTGCTTCCTCGACTCCATGGCACATGAGGGTATCGCGGGCTACGGCAACGGTATGCGTTACCGCTACGGCCTATTCAAGCAGGAGATCGTCGACGGGCGCCAGGTGGAGGTCGCCGACGAATGGCTGCAAAAGGGGTACCCCTGGGAAGTGCGCCGTCCCGACCGCGCCGTGCGCATCGGCTTTGGCGGCCACGTCGTCTCGCATCAGGAGGACGATCGCACGGTCTTCGAAACCGTAGACACCCAAGATGTCCTGGCGGTCCCGTATGACATCCCAGTCGTGGGCTTTGGCGGCACGACCGTTAACAAGCTGCGCGTCTGGTCAGCCGAACCCGTGGACGAGCACTTCGACCTTGCGGCATTCAACTCCGGCGACTACACCGGTGCCGACCGTGACCGCGCGAACGCCGAGGCCATCTCCGCGATCCTCTATCCCAACGACGCCGGCGAGCACGGGCGCCTGCTACGACTCAAGCAGGAATACCTGTTCGTCGCCGCCGGAATCTCCACCCTGCTCGACACCTTCCGTGCCGAACACGGCAACAACTGGAGCGAACTGCCCCGCTACGTCGCCATTCACACCAACGATACGCATCCGGCCATGTGCGGTCCGGAACTCATGCGCGTTCTTATGGACGAAGAGGGCCTGCCGTGGGACGAGGCCTGGGAGATCGTGACCAACACGGTGTCCTACACCAACCACACCATCCTGCCCGAGGCGCTCGAGAAGTGGCCCATCTCCACCTTCTCCACCCTACTCCCCCGTATCTACCAGATCATCGACGAGATCAATCGCCGCTGGCGCGTGGGCTTCGATATGACGCAGCCCGATGCCGCCGAGCACCTGCGCGCAACCTCCGTCCTGTGGGACGGCGAGGTGCGCATGGCGAATCTGTCCGTCATCTGCAGCCACTCGGTCAACGGCGTGGCAAAGATCCACACGGATATTATCAAGAACATCGTGCTCAAGGAGTTCCACGACCTGACGCCCGATAAGTTCAACAACAAGACCAACGGCATCTCACATCGCCGCTTCTTCGCCGAGGCCAATCCCAGCTACGCCAAACTGGTTACCGAGGCCATCGGTGACGGCTGGCTCGACGATGCCGCGGAGCTCCAAAAACTCGTGCCCTTCGAACAGGACAGCTCGTTCCTGCAGCGCGTCGGGGAATCCAAGCGCCAGAACAAGCTGCGTCTGGCCCGATACGTGAAGAACGAGACCGGCCTCATCATCGACCCCAACTCGATCTTCGATGTCCAGGTCAAGCGATTCCATGCCTACAAGCGCCAGCTGCTCAACATCATGAAGGTCATGGACATCTACAACCGCATGCTCGCCGATCCGAGCTTCAAGCCTGCGGCAACCACCTTTATCTTCTCCGGCAAGGCCGCTTCCAGCTACACCTTTGCCAAGGAGGTCATCCGTCTCATCAACGGCGTCGCCGAGGTGGTGAACAACGACCCGCGCGTCAACGATGTCATCAAGGTATGCTTCATCCCCAACTTCCGCGTATCCAACGCCCAGCTCATCTACCCTGCCGCCGAGATTTCCGAGCAGATCTCCACGGCCGGCAAGGAGGCCTCGGGTACGTCGAACATGAAGCTCATGATGAACGGCGCCCTCACGCTGGGCACCATGGACGGCGCCAACATCGAGATCGTCGACCTGGCAGGGCGCGAGAACGAGGCCATCTTCGGCCTCACCACGCCCGAGGTGGAGGAGCTTCGCGCAAGCGGCACGTACTTCGCCTGGGATATGGTCAACGGCGATCCGGACCGCCTCGGCCGCGTCGTGAGCGAACTTGCAGACGACACCTTCGCGCGCCAGTCGGGCAACTTCGAGAGCATCCATCACGAGCTCATGTTCAACAACGACTACGACCTCGTACTCAGGGATTTCCACTCCTATGTCCAGGCATGGGAGGACCTCACGGCAACCTATGCAGATACCGAGAGCTGGAATCGTCGAGCACTCCACAACACCGCTATGTCCGGCTGGTTCTCGAGCGACCGCACCATTCGCGAGTATCGCGACGAGATCTGGCACGCATAGCGGGGCGCACAGGCAAGGCAACGCGCCCGCCGAGGCGGGACGACGGACGCGGTCCTCTATTCCCGAATGTGCAGGATTTTAAGGGAGAATCTGATGGCACAGAAAGAATGCATCGCGATGCTGCTCGCCGGCGGTCAGGGCAGCAGGCTGGGGGCGCTGACCTCCAAGATCGCCAAACCGGCCGTTTCATTTGGCGGCAAGTACCGCATTATCGACTTTTCGCTGTCCAACTGCTCAAACTCCGGTATCGATACCGTGGGCGTCCTCACCCAGTACCGTCCGTATCAGCTGCATGAGTACATCGGCTCCGGCCGTTCGTGGGACCTGGCGGAGCACGGCGCGGGCATCTCGATCCTACCTCCCTACGCCACGCAGGAGGGCGGCGCCTGGTATGCGGGCACGGCAGACGCCATCACGCAGAATCTCGACTACATCAAGGGCCACAACCCCAAATATGTCCTGATCCTATCGGGAGACCATCTCTATCGCATGGACTACCGCAAGATGCTCAACAAGCATATCGAGAGCAACGCGGACCTCACCGTATCGGTCATGCCCGTGCCGTGGGAGGAGGCCAGCCGATTCGGCATCATCACCGCCGATGAGCAGGATGGGCGCATCCAGAAGTTCACCGAGAAGCCCGAGAAGCCCGATTCGAATCTTGCCTCCATGGGCATCTACATCTTCAGCACCGATGTCCTGATCGCGGCACTCGAGGAAGATGCCCTCGACCAGCGCTCCAGCCACGATTTCGGCAAGGACATCATCCCCAAGCTCCTCGACGACGGCAAGCGCCTGTTCACCTATGAGTTCAAGGGTTTCTGGAAAGACGTGGGCACCATCTCGAGCTTCCACGAGACCTCGATGGACCTGCTCGGGCCCAATCCCGAATTCGACCTGTTCGATGAGTCCTTCCCCATCATGAGCAACGACACCACCCGCCCGCCGCATTTCATCGGACCGGAGGGGCGCCTGGATGATTGCCTGGTATCCAACGGATGCCGTATCTACGGATCCGCCCGCCACTCCATCCTATCCACCGACTGTGTGGTGGGCGAACGCGCCATCGTCGAGGACTCCGTGCTGCTGCCGGGAGCCATCGTTAAAGACGGCGCCCATGTAGTCCGGGCCATCTTGGGCGAGAACGCCGTGGTTGAGGAAAACGTCAAGCTCGGCAGCGTCGACCAGACCAAGGACACCGCCGTCGTTGGAAATGATGTCGTGATCGGAAAGGGGGAATGAACCGATGGTGAATCGTAAGGCTATCGGCTACATTACCGCAAACTATACCAGCTCCGAATCGAGCGCCCTGTTGGACAGCCGCCCGCTGGCGAGCATCCCGTTCATGGGACGCTACCGCCTGATCGACTTCCCGCTATCCAACATGATGAACGCCGGGATTCGCACCGTGGGCGTGGTGCTTCCGCCCAACTACCGCTCCATCGTCGATCATCTCGGCTCGGGCCGCGAATGGGAGCTCGACCGCAAGAACGGTGGCCTGTTCCTACTGCCCGGCAGCGCTTACGGAACGGCAAAGAAAGGCATGCGCTTCCTGTTGAGGGACATCATCGCAAACCGTACGCTCTTCCAGCGCGCCGATGAGCCTTATGTGGTGATGGCCGCAACGAACATCGTGTTCAATATGGACCTATCGGACGTCATCGATGCCCACGAGCGCAGCGGCGCGCAGATCACCATGATCTACCGCCGAGCCGACCGCGATGTGAAGTACGTCGCCAACCTCCATATCGGCGACAGGGGCCGCGTCCAGTCCATGAGCGGCGGCTGCGGTTACGGCGATGCGGAATTCCTCGATTGCTTCATCATCAATCGCGACCTGCTGCTTCGTATCTGCGAGGACTATGCGGCACTCGACCATTGCGACCTGTTCGAGGCGATCGCCGACGACTTCGGCCGCATCGATATCTGCAGCTACGAGTTCAAGGGCATGGCAGTGGGCATGTTCAACGTTCAGACGTACTACCGCCGCAGCATGGACATGCTCAACCCCGATGTCATGCACCAGCTATTCACGCATGAGCGCCCGATCATGACAAAGGCCCACGACACGCCCCCAGCGAAGTACGCCTCGGGATCCAATGCGTGCAACTCCTACATCTCGGCTGGATGCCAGATCGAGGGCACGGTTCGCGGCTCCATTCTGTCGCGCGACTGCATCGTCGAGTCCGGCGCATATGTGTCGAACAGCATCATCATGCAGGGATGCGTCATCAAGCGCGGCGCACGCGTGGAGAACGCCATCGTCGACAAGAACAATATCGTCCCGGCCCAGACCGAGCTGCGCGGAACCCCCGACGAGACGCTCGTCATCCGCAAGGTCTCGCTAGACGACTAACATGTCGAGAAGCACACGCAACTCATAGCCGTTGATCACGCCGCCCCGTGCACACGGGGCGGCGTTCTCGCACAGACGACACGTCATAAGGAGCAACTCATGGAACAAAATGCACGGCCGCTCAACGTGGTCTTCGCAAGCGCCGAAGCGGCACCCTTCGTTAAAACGGGCGGCCTGGGAGACGTGGCGGGATCTCTCCCCCACGCGCTCAAGGAAGCAGGCGCGAACGTCATCGTCATGGTCCCCAAATACGACACGATCGCCGCGGAGTACAAAAACCGCATGGAGCACCTCTGCGAGTTCTACGTTCCGCTCGGGTGGCGCAACGAGTACTGCGGCCTTGAGCGCTTGAACTGGAAGGGTGTCGACTACATCTTCTTGGATAACGAGCGCTACTTCGGACGCGGCTACCCCTACGGCTTCTTCGATGACGGAGAGCGCTTCGCATTCTTCTCAAAGGCCGTTGTGGAAAGCCTGCAGCATCTACCCGAGGGCTTCACCTGCGACATCCTGCACTGCAACGATTGGCATACCGCCATGGCGCCGGTGTTCTTGCGCGAGTTCTACCAGGCGCTGCCGCTGTATCAGAACGTCCGCACCGTCTTTTCCATCCACAACATCGCCTTCCAGGGCCAGTACTCGGCAAAAGTGCTCAACGATATCCTGGGGCTCGCCCATATCCCGGCCGCGTCCTACCAGCTAACCTGCGGCCCGGACGCCATCAACTACATGCAGGGCGCGCTCAACTACACCGATGCCATCACCACCGTCTCCCCCACCTACGCCGCCGAGATCCAAACACCCGAATACGGCGAGCACCTCGACGGAATACTGCGTCGTCGCTCAGGCATCCTCACGGGTATCGTCAACGGCATCGACCTGGACAGTTTCAACCCCGCCACCGACCAGCGCATCGCGGCGAACTACACGCGCGGCGACCGCTCCGGCAAGGCCGAGTGCAAACGCCGCCTACAGGAGGAGCTTGGCCTTGAGGTCCGCGACGACCGCCCGCTCATGGTTATGGTCACGCGCCTGACCCGCCAGAAGGGCCTCGATCTGGTCACGTATGCACTCGACCGCATTCTGTCCGGTGGTGTTCAGGTGGCCGTTCTGGGCACCGGCGACGCCGACTACGAGAACGCCCTGCGCTACTTCGAGGGGAAATACCCCGGCACCATGGCAGCCCGCATCCAGTTCGATGCGGCGCTCTCGCAGCGCATGTACGCGGGCGCCGACATGTTCCTCATGCCATCGCTTTTCGAACCGTGCGGCCTGTCCCAGATGATCGCCATGCGCTACGGCACCCTGCCCATCGTGCGCGAAACCGGCGGCCTCAAGGACACCGTCCAACCGTACAACCAGTTCACCGGAGAGGGCACGGGCTTCTCGTTTGCCAATTTCAACGGTGATGAGATGGCCGATACGGTGTTCCGCGCCGCGCGCCTATTCTGGGATGACCGCAAGGCATGGAACAAGCTCGTGGACAATGCGATGGACACCGATTTTAGCTGGGAGAAATCCGCAAACACCTACCTCGACGTGTACTACGGGCTGCACCCCGAGCTTCCCCGCTTCGAGCGCCCGAAGGCCAAGCCGACACGTAAGGCCGCCCCACGCAAAAGGACGACGGCGCGCAAATCAACGAGCACCAAGACGCCGTCTGCAAACACAGCCGCCAAGAAATCGCCTGCACCCAAGCCCGCATCCAAGGCAGCGGCAAAATCCGCAGCGGCCGATAGCGCGGCCACGCCCCAGTCGGTCGCCGCGGCGCCGACAGCGGCTACGTCCCGCAGCAAGAAGGCTGCCGCAAAGCCCGCAGCCATCACCGCGGCCGCGACCGCTCAAGCATCCAAGCCCGACACCGCCGCGGCCGCGGCTGCATCCGCATCTGCACCCGTAGCCAGCAAAAAAGCCCCATCGACCAGCGCTGCGGGCACTGCCCAACCCGCCAAATCGGCAAAACCCGTCTCCGCATCGGCCAAAAAGGCGGTATCCGCCAAAACCGCGAGCAAGGCAAAAGCCGCCACGGAGGCCGAGGTGAAAGCCGAACCCGCGCCCAAAACGTCACCTCAGAAAAAACCTGCCCAGGTCGCAACAAAGCCTGCTCCGGCAAAGCCGGCGGCAGCAAAGCCGGCAGCCGCAACGCCGGCGGCAGTAAAAACCGTACACGCAAGCAAAGCGGCTAAACCGCAGCAGCATCGCAGGAAATAGTGATCCCGTTGAAGCTACTTCATAACTCACGCAAGACAGACTACCGCGTCCCATTCGGCGCGGTCGTGGTTGGAACCACCGTCACGCTCACCCTGGGCGTCGAGGATGCCGATGCGGCATTCCTGCAAGCTCAGGTACGGCTTTGGGTCGACGGAAAAGGCGAGACGCTCGTGCCGATGCAGCCGGGCGCGAACAATACGCTCACCGCGCGCATCGCATGTGATACGGCCGAGATCATCTGGTACAGCTTTGTCGTTGCGCTATCGGACGGGCGATGCATCCATGTGGGAGCCCGGCAGGGCACGGTTGGCGGCGAGGGCGTCATGTACGATCATGACAACGTGCCCTCGTTCCAGCTTACGGTCTACAAACATCGCCAAACCAGGCCCTCCTGGTACGAAAACGGTATCGTGTACCAGATCTTCCCCGATCGGTACGCACGCGATGCGGCCTGGCGCGAAAGGACGCAACGCGAGGTGTCGAAGCCCCGCCGCGGTCCCCAAAAACGCCTGGTGGAAAACTGGGATGAGCCGCCGGTTTACGACCGCAACGAGGACGGCTCCATAAAGAGCTGGGATTTTTACGGAGGCTCCCTTGAGGGAATCCGCCAAGATCTCCCTCGCCTCCACTCCCTGGGAATCACGGCCATCTATCTCAATCCCATCTTCGAGGCACAAAGCAACCACCGCTACGACACGGCCGACTACCTCAACATAGATCCGGTATTGGGCGATGAGGATGATTTCAAGCGCCTATGCGAAGACGCCCACGGCCTCGGCATATCGATCATTCTCGACGGCGTGTTCAACCATACCGGCGATGACTCGGTGTACTTCAATCGGTACGAGAACTATCCGGGGAAAGGTGCCTGGCAGGGCAGCGAATCACCATGGGCCGACGCCTACTGCTTCCACGGCGACGGGACCTACGACAGCTGGTGGGGCATCGCCAACATGCCGGCGCTCAACGAAAACTCCCCCGCCGTCCAAAACCTCATTCTGGGAGAGAACGGCGTGATCAGGACCTGGCTGCGCGCAGGGGCACGCGGCTGGCGGCTCGATGTGGCCGACGAGCTCTCCGACACGCTTATAGAGCACATAAAACAGGCCGTGCTGCAGGAGCGTCCCGACGGGTTGCTGCTGGGCGAGGTATGGGAGGACGCATCCAATAAGGTGAGCTACGGCCGGCCGCGGCGCTATCTGCTCGGCGACGAGCTCGACTCGGCGATGAACTATCCCCTGCGCGATGCGATCTTGGGATTCCTCGTGGGAAATGAAACCGCCTACGATTGCGCCGAGCATCTTGAATCACTCAGGGAAAACTATCCTCCCGAGGCGCTCTCCTGTTGCCTCAACCTGCTGGGAAGCCATGACAAGCCGCGTATCGCCTCCGTGCTGGGCGGGGGCCCCGATGAATCCACCCTGCCCGAAGAGGAGCGCGGGCGCTGGAGGCTGGACGAAACGTCAATGGGGCTTGCAAAAGGCAGGTTCTGGCTGGCGACGCTCATGCAGATGACATTCCCCGGGGTCCCCTCCATCTATTACGGGGACGAATACGCATTGGAGGGACTCTCCGACCCGGGCAATCGCCGCACGCTACCGCGGCCCGAAGACGTGCGCGACCACGACATGCTCACCATGGTGCGCAACACCGCCATGTTGCGCCGCGCCCTGCCCTTCCTGACCAACGGTACCACGTACACCTATGCGCTCAACGAGGACGTGCTGTGCATCAAGCGTCGCTCCTCCGATGGGCAGGCCGCGAGCATCCTCATCAACCACAGCCTCAACAACACGCGCTCCGTTCGAGTGCCCATAGACAACGATCACGGGATCGACGTCATATCGGGTGCGGCCCTCAAGCGAGATCCGGACGGGTGCGCCGAGATTCGCCTGTGGCCGCTCGGATCGGCGGCGGCATACACATATCCCGAGCAGCGGCTCCAAAAGCCGCTCGACCCCGGCGTGGGCGTCTTGGCCCACATCACGTCCCTCCCCAACGATGGGCGGCCCGGCACCCTCGGCGCCCCCGCACGCCGTTTCATAGACCACTTGGTTCAGATGGGAATGACCTATTGGCAAGTGCTGCCGGTGAACCCCTGCGACGGATACGGTTCACCCTACGCCGGCCCCTCGGCATTTGCCGGTAACGGCGACCTGCTGGAAGAGACGCCCGCCGAGCTCAAGTCGTCCTACGCGAGATTCAAGGCCACCGGCGGATTCCAGACCGATGAGTTCTTTGCGTTTGCCCGCGATAACGAATCCTGGCTCGACCCCTATTGCGCCTTCATGGCCATCAAGGATGCAGCCAACCAAACCAGCCGCCACAGCTGGCCCAAAGAGTTCCAGCACTACGATGTCGCGATTTTCACCGACCCGCGCTTTGCGGAGCATGCGCGCTATCACGCATACGTGCAGTTTAGATTCCAACAGGAATGGGACGAGATGCACGCGTACGCATCCCGCCACGGTATCCAGATCATCGGCGATATACCCATGTACGTATCGGACGATTCGGCCGATGCCTGGAGCGAGCCGGGGATGTTCATGCTCGATGGCCGCGGGATGCCCCGGGAAATCGCAGGCGTTCCGCCCGACCGCTTTGCCGCCGAGGGACAGGTATGGGGAAACCCGACGTATCGCTGGTCGGTTATGCAGGACGATGGCTACGTATGGTGGATGGCCCGCCTGGGAAGGGCCCTGCGTCTTTACGACCGCGTGCGGCTCGATCATTTCCTTGGTTTCCATAACTACTACGCCATCCCTCAGGGAAAGACGGGCAAGGAGGGCGCATGGCAACCGGGTCCGGGCATCGAGCTGTTCCAAGCGGCATACGATGCATACGGCCCGCTGCCCCTTATAGCCGAAGATCTGGGCATGCTCACGCCCGGTGTCCGCGCGATGTGCGCAAGCTGCGGTTTTCCCGGCATGGATGTCCTGCAGTTCGCGGACTACGACATCCGCGAATCCCTGCATCCCCACCCGGAGAAGATCGTGTACACCTCGACGCACGACACGCAGACGCTCGTTGGCTTCTGCGCGTCCTCGTTCTATTCCGACGAGGACCTCGGCTCCGCACGGCACCTGGCGGGAGAGGTGATTCGCGAGTCGCTCGCCAGCAGCGCCCCCGTGGTCATCATGCAGCTGCAGGACGTGCTGGGCCTGGGGGATGAGGCTCGCATGAATCGGCCGGGCACCGCCGAGGGCAACTGGTCGTGGCAGGCACAGGAAGACGACATGCAACGCAACGTTCCCCATATGCGGCGCGCCATGATCGAGACCGGACGCATGAGCGAGCGTGGATAACGCGTATCGGCTGTTCAAGCCGGCGGCTTTTGGGTACAGTATCCACGGTAACAGGAGCCGCCACCACACGGCACATACAAGAACGAGGTCAACTCATGGCAAGATACGATTATCGTTGCAACGCATGCGGCAAGGTCTTCGAGGTCGAGCACGGCATGACCGAGCACCCGAACATCACCTGCCCCGATTGCAGCGGCGAAGCCTCCAAGGTCTTCAGTGCGAGCGGGATCAAATTCGAGGGCAGCGGGTTCTACAACACTGACCAGCGTGACGGAGGCGCCTCGACCTGCTCCACCTCCGGCTCCGGCTGCGACTGTGGATCGTGCTCCTGCGACCATTAACCAGACAGCGCCTCAAAAAACGAAAGCCCCGGGCGACCGGGGCTTTCTTATGGACGTATACTATGCGATTCGAACGAAGCGGGCGCAGAAATGACCATCGGGCTCATGGGAAAGCGGCAACGTCTGCATGCAGCCGCGTCCGTCAAGATGCTCGCGCACAAACGACCGCACATCCGCATTCAGGGGATCCTCAAGGGAATCGATGCCATCGAGCGGCCGCAACTCGAAAACGTTGCCGGCATGCGCCAAGAAGGCATCCACGACTCCCCCGTTCTCCTTGGTCAACAAGGAGCAGGTGGCATACAGCAGCTCGCCGCCAACCCGTACGCGGCGGGCACCCTCGCAGAGCATGGCAAGCTGAAGCTCAGGCAAGTCGCGATCAACCTGACGGGTATCGAGACGCCACGGGATCTCGGGATGGCGACGCATAGTGCCCACGCCGGAACAGGGCGCATCGATGAACACGGTGTCGAATAACTCGCCTTCAAGCGCATCTCCGCCAAGAACACCATCCAGATGGCAGGCATCGCCGGCACGCACCTGCACATCGGTAAATCCGGCCGCAGCCAAACGGTCGAGATTGGCGCGGCACTTTCCAGCCGAAAGCTCAACGCTCACGTGCCGGCGATTCAAGTTGCGACGAAACGCCTGGCTACACATCATGTACGTTTTGGTACCGCGCCCAGATCCCAACTCGAGGCAGAACCCTTCCCGCGTGGCGACGGATGCAACAACCTGAGCGGCGAGATCGGATGCCACGGCATCTCCGCAAGCGAACATGCCCGAAGCCGCCATATCGGCGATGGAGGCGGCGGAACGTGAGCCGGGTACGCACAGGGGCGATCCGAACCCTTCATCCACCACACGAGGATGAAGCTGTACGACAGAGGGCGCCTGCTCGAGCGCGGCGCGCAAGATATCATCGAGTTGCTCGGGCGAAACACCCTTGCCCATGCGACGAACGAGCCACACGGGAAGGCCGGCGCAACGGGACCGTGAAACGATATCCCGCTGATCAACCGGGGCATCGTGCGCTTCGAGCCATGAGGGGGCGTCCGCGCAGACCTTTCGCAGCACGGCGTTTGCCAGGGACGCCGCATACGGTGCAACCACATGGGCGACCTCGACAGCCTGGCTTACCGCGACCCTGGGGGCAATGCCGCCGTAAACAGCCTCGAAGGAACCGATACGCAGAAGAGCGCGAACGGCAGGTTTGACCTTGGACGGTTTGTCCAGGTGCCGATCGATAAGCTCATCGAGACAGCCCCTGGTTGCAGTGGCCCCCAAGGCGAGCCGCAGCGCGAGGCCCTCGTCGCGATGGTCAAGCATCGTACGGGAGGCGAGCTCGCGCAGGACCTCGCGGACAAACAGCCCCTCGGATTCAGCGCGAACGAGCGCGCGAACGGCGAGGACACGGGCGGGAGAAGCCGCCGCAGCGCAAGCCCTTCCCACTAGAGCACGCCCCACTCGGCCGTGGCCACGCGCAGGCCGGCCGCCCAGGCCGCGGCGTCCATCTCGCGCTTGCCATCGGGTTTAACGGAAATAAGCTCGAGCGATCCGTCGGAACAGCCCAGGAGCACGCGCTTCCCCTCAACGCGGATCTCACCGCAGGGGACGCCGGCAGCATGCTGCGCAACCGAGGTCACGCGCGCGCCCTTGCCCGCGAGCATACAGCGGGCCGGCGCGGCGTCAGAGGACGCGAGCACGCGACGCATGTTGTCGACGACCGTGGCGGCAGGATCGAGCTTGAGCTCGGACTTGGAGATCTTGGCGGCATGGGTCACCAGAGACTCATCCTGCTCGGTCCATTCGGCCTCCCCGGCCCCGAGAGCCGGCAGGACCTTAACGAGCAGATCGCCACCGAGCTCCGCAAGCTCGGCGGTGAGCTCGTCGGCGGTCTTGCCCGCAACGGAGCACGACGCCTGAGCGCAGTAGGCGCCCGTGTCGACGCCCCGACCGATCCTCATGATCGACACGCCCGTACGCTCGTCGCCCATCAAGATGGAGCGCTGAATGGGGGCTGCGCCGCGCCAGCGCGGAAGCAGGGACGCGTGCACGTTTACGCAGCCCAGAGGAGCCATATGCAAAACCTCGTCCGGGAGGATGCACCCGTAGGCGGCGACGCAGAACACATCGGCCTGGACGTCGCGCAGGCGGTCGAGCACATCCTCCGTCATACGATTTGCCTCGATAACGGGCAGACCGAGCTCGAGTGCGCAAGCCTTTACCGGTGAGGGCTCGAGCTTTTTACCGCGCGAGCGCACGGCGTCGGGACGCGTCACCACCAGCGCGACCTCAAAGGAGTCAGCGAGTTTTTTGAGCGAGGGGACGGCAAAAGAGGGCGTCCCCATAAAGACAACGCGCATGGCGCCTCCCCTAGTCCGTCTCGCCGGGCTTGGCGCCGCGGGCAAGCGCTTCCTGGTAGTCATGCATTTTCTTCAGGCGATCCTGGGGCTCAAGACGCTCGAACATCGTGTTGCCGTGAAGATGGTCGATCTCGTGCTGCAGGCACACGCAGAAAAGATCGCCCGAGGCCTCGTAGCGCATGAGATTCGCATCGAGATCGTATGCCTCGACGACAACGCGATCGGGACGCATGATCTCGCAATTGATGCCGGGGATGGACAGACAGCCCTCGTTGAAGGGAACCAGATGATCCGACTGCTCAACGATCACTGGGTTGATGAGGACGAACGGGTCGTAATCCTTTTTAGAGGAATACTCCGTATCCACGATTGCAAGCTGGATCATCTCGCCCACCTGCGGCGCGGCAAGACCGCATCCGCCGTTTTCGAACATGATGTCCTTCATGCGATCGACAAGGGAGCGGATCTCGGAATCGATGGTTTCGACCTCGGCGCACTCCTGGCGCAGACGGGGGTCGGGTGAAAGCACAATACCGTTAACTTCCATGGCTTATCTCCTTTGATTTACATCACATCGTATGCGTCGACATCGACGCTCACATTGATACCTTGACGCCGGCCGAGCTGGGCCAGGCAATCGGAAATGACCTGCGATACATGGTACCCCAGGGGCGACTTGACCATGAAATGAAAGCGGTAGCGATCTTTCGCTCGTTCCACCACGCAGCTCGCCGGTCCGATAACGACCGGGGCCTTGGTTGCATCGGGTGCAAGTGACGCCGGGGTGAACCCGGCGGCCCCGCAGTGCGCCTCGAACGAACCGCGCACGCTTCGGGCGAGCTCGGAGGCGTAGCGCTCGACGGCAAGCTTGTCGGGGCCCCAGATAAGCACGTTGGTAAGCCGCACGAAGGGAGGGTACTGCGCATCCAGGCGCTGCTCACGGTCGTAATCCGTGAAAACGCCCCTGTCATGGCTGGCGACGGCGCGGATCACGGGGTCCTCGGGCAGGTATGTCTGGATGATCACCTTACCCGGCAGATCTCCGCGGCCGGCTCGACCCGCAACCTGCTCGAGCAAATCGAACGCGCGCTCTTGCGCCCGGAAGTCGGGCATCTTGAGCGCATAGTCGGCGTTGACCACCGCGGCGAGCGTGACCTCTGGAAAATCGAGCCCTTTGGCGATCATCTGGGTGCCGACGAGCACGGCGCACGGGGCGGCATCGAATTGCTCGAGCAGACGCTTGTGCGCGTCCCTGCCCTTCGTCGAATCCGCATCCATACGGATGATCTGCACATGTTCGGGCAGGAGTTGAGCCAAGGCATCCTCGACCTGCTGGGTGCCCAAGCCCATCTTGGCCAGATAGCGACTCCCGCATTTTGGGCATGCCGAGCCCGGGGCGGGATACGGCCGCACATGATACGAGCGACCGCACGTATGGCACTCGAGGGTGTGGGTTCGCTCGTGATAGGTCAAGGCTGTGGAGCAGTGACGGCAAGTGGGCACGCATCCGCAGTCTCGACACATGAGAAACGGCGCGAAACCGCGCCGGTTGTGCAGCAGGACCGCCTTCTCGCCGCGCTCGGCAACCTCGAGCAACGCATCGTGCAGCGGGCGCGAGAAGATCGACCGCGAGCCTGCGGCGAACTCCCGTCGCAGGTCGGCGATGATGACCTCGGGCAGGACCGCCGAGCCGGGGCGCTCGGGCATGGACGCGCGAATCCAGGGGACTCCCCCGAACTCACCCGCGCGGCAACGCTCAAGGGACTCCGCGCTCGGGGTGGCCGAGCCGAGCACCAGGGGGATGCCGAGCGTAGCGGCCATGTGCGCAGCGACCTCGCGCGCATGGTAGCGCGGGCTCGAACCCTGCTTGTACGACTGCTCGTGCTCCTCGTCGATCACGATGAGCCCCAGGTCGCAAAACGGGCAGAAAAGCGCCGAACGCGCGCCCACGACGACACGCGCGTCCCCGCGCCGCACCATCTCCCACTGATCCAGGCGCTCCCCCGCACTCAACCGCGAATGAAAGACCGCGACCGCCCCGCCGAAACGCGAGCGGAAACGCCCGACTGTTTGAGCCGTGAGCGAGATCTCGGGCACGAGCACGCAGGCGGACTGTCCCCGCGCGATCACACGCTCGATGGCAGAAAGGTACACCTCGGTCTTGCCCGAACCGGTCACACCATCGACCAGCACCACGCCGCCGTCCCCCTCGTCCACCCGGGCGATGGCGTCGAGCGCGGCGCGCTGACCGGCTGTGAGGGAAACAGGGGCCTGGGCGCGAGCCGAGGAGAGGGTCGTCTCGTTTTCGCAACCGCGCCAGGCGCGGCGCTCGTCCACGCGCACCACGCCCTTCCGGGCAAGCGTGCGGATCGCGCCGGAAAGGTCGGTATACAAGGCGTTAAGCTCGCGCGTCGAAACAGGACCGCAAGAGAGCGCCTCCAGGAGCTGTTTTTGGCGCGTTGCGTTTTTAGGGGGCTGGTAGTCTGCGCGGTCGGGTATGAGCGACACCACGCGCTCGCGAGCCTCGGCGACCGCCGGACGCTCGACATGGTAGCCGTCCTCGCGCTTGACCAGGCGGGGCGTGCCCCCCGGCGGCAAAAACAGACGCAGGGACTCTGCTAGGGAAGCAACGTATTCCCGGCTGATCCATGCGGCTGTTTCGCAAGCCAAAGGCGTGAACACGCGCTCGCCGAGCTGGGCGCGAATGGGCAGGACGCGGGCGGGATCGATGCTGCAGGAGAGGTCGGTGAGCGCGGCGGCGGTGCGCACCACGTACCCCAGGGCGTCACGATGCGCAAAGCTCACCAATACGATGGAGCCCACATCGACCGTATCCGCAAGCTCCACGGGAACGCCGTAGGTGAACGGCTCGGAAAGAGCGCGCGACGGGATATCGAGCACGACGGACGCGTAGGCCGGGTATGACGAGGACCGAGCGGACCCGGCCTGTCCAAAGAGAGACATCTGCCCTTCCACAAGGCACCTCCTCACCTAACAAAACGGGCGGCCGCACCCAACGACCGCCCAACATAAGACATGCAGCTAGGAAAGACCGCACGCGACGCGCAGCTCGTCCACGCGGTCGGTGCGCTCCCAGGTGAAGTCGGCATCCTCGCGGCCGAAGTGACCGTATGCCGCCGTCTTCTCGAAAATAGGACGGCGCAGGTCGAGGTCGCGGATGATGGCCCCGGGGCGAAGGTCGAACACCTTCTTGACCGCCTCCTCGATGGAGCTCTCGGGGACATGCGCGGTGCCGAAGGTGTCCACCATGATGGACAGCGGGTAGGACACGCCGATGGCGTAGGCCAGCTCGACCTCGCAGCGATCGGCCAGGCCCGCGGCAACCACGTTCTTGGCGACCCAGCGCGCGGCATAGGCGGCCGAGCGGTCGACCTTGGTGCAATCCTTGCCCGAGAAGGCGCCGCCGCCGTGACGGCCGTAACCGCCGTAGGTGTCCACGATGATCTTGCGGCCGGTGAGGCCGGTGTCGCCCATGGGGCCGCCCACCACGAAGCGACCGGTGGGGTTCACATACAGGCTCGCGCCCTCCCACGGGATGCGCGCGGCCTCCATGACGGGAGCGATGACGTGCTCAGCCATGTCGGCCTTGATCACATCCATGTCCTCGACCTCCGGCGCATGCTGCGTGGAGATGACGATGGTCTCCACGGCGGCGGGGCGGCCGTCCTCGTAGCGAACGGTGACCTGGGTCTTGCCGTCGGGACGCAGGTACGGCAGGGTCCCGTTGTGACGGACCTCCGCCAAGCGCTCGGCCAGACGGCTCGCCAGATAGTGCGGCATAGGCATGAGGGTGGCCGTCTCGTTGGAGGCGTAGCCGAACATCATGCCCTGGTCGCCGGCGCCGATCAGGTCGAGCGGGTCGGTGGTGCGGCCGGCCTGCGCATCGAACGACTCGTCGACGCCCTGGGCGATATCGGGGCTCTGCTCGTGGATCATGTTGATGACGCCGCAGGTCTCGCAGTCGAAGCCGTACTTGGCGCGGTCGTAGCCGATACGGCGGATGACATCGCGGGCGATCTGCTGGACGTCGACATAGGCCTGGGTGCGGATCTCGCCGGAGACGATGACGGAACCGGTGGTAACGAGCGTCTCGCACGCGCAACGCACCTGCTCAAGGCTGGCGGGGACGCCATTGGGGTCGACGTATCCGGCCGCCTCGAGGGCCGCCTCCTTGGCAAGGATGGCGTCGAGGATGGCGTCGGACACCTGGTCGGCGATCTTATCGGGATGTCCCTCGGTCACCGACTCTGAGGTGAACACGAACGAGGTGGGTTCCTGGGTGGAACGAGAATCGATTGGCATGGAATGCCCCTTTCATATGATGTGCCCGGCGACCGTTACCATTCCGTCGGGTCAGGTGCTCATCATTGTACCGCGCCCGCAGACTAAACCCGAAAACATGCGGGAGGCCAGCCAAGAACCATAACTTGAATACTTCGAGCTAATGGGCGTCCGGCACCCCATCGTCTTGCGCCTTTGCCATATAATGGGACACGTTTGTACGCATCAAAGCAACCGAGGAGCATCCATGAGCTCAAACGTCCGCGTTCGCTTCGCACCCTCGCCCACCGGCAAGCTGCATATCGGCGGCGCCCGCACCGCGATCTACAACTGGGCCTTCGCCCGCACCAACCACGGCACGTTCATCCTTCGCATCGATGACACCGACCCCACCCGCTCCACCCAGGAGAACACCGATATCATTCTGCGCGCCATGCGCTGGCTAGGCCTGGATTGGGACGAGGGCCCCGAGGTCGGCGGCGACTTCGGACCGTACGCGCAGACCGAGCGCCTCGAACTCTACAAACAGGCCGCCCAGAAGCTCTGGGACGAGGGCAACGCATACCCGTGCTTCTGCACGCCCGAGCAGCTGGCCGCCGACCGCGAGGCCGCGGCCGCACGCAAGGACCCCTTCCAGGGTTACCAGCGCCGCTGCCGCGATCTTTCCCGCGAGGAGGCCCAAGCCCGCATCGATGCCGGCGAGAAGTACGTCCTGCGCATCAAGGTGCCCAAGGACCGCGGCAACGTCGTGATCAACGACGCCGTGCACGGCGAGGTCGTCTTCGATGCAAAGGAACTCGACGATTTCGTGATCTTCCGCTCCGACGGGACCCCCACCTACAACTTCGCCACCGTCGTGGACGATGCCGCCATGGGCATCACCCACGTCATCCGCGGTGACGACCATCTCTCCAACACCCCGCGCCAGGTCATGGTCTACGAGGCCCTGGGCGCGCCGGTGCCCACCTTCGCCCACATCTCCATGATCCTGGGCGCCGACGGCAAGAAGCTCTCCAAGCGCCACGGCGCCACCTCCGTCGAGGAGTACCGCGACGCCGGCTACCTGTCCGACGCCTTCGTGAACTACCTGGCGC
>ERZ1032357.190-NODE-190-length-20723-cov-43.077656_pt1 | contig 20723 bp, 22 predicted proteins | sample MGYA00517100_ERZ1032357 | MGnify/ENA primary metagenome ERZ1032357 (study PRJEB33719, sample SAMN04262589) | wastewater metagenome | biome: periurban shantytown; feature: animal feces; material: feces | host: Canis lupus familiaris | place: Peru: Lima | collected...
AGCGCGGGCGGCTGGCCCGCACATGCGCCGCACATGGGCTTTCCTTGATCTCGCGCCGCGCATGGGTCCGACCCGACCCCGCTCCGCACGCGGGCGAACGTCCCATTTCGGCCCAACGATGGCAATGGGCGCAAGGAGCTCGCAGGCACCGACAGGTGGCGCAGGAAGCTCTCGGGCGGCCGCAGGAAACGACAGATGGCGCGGAAGACTCTCGGACGCCCGCAGGTCGAGCGCGACGGCCCCGTGCAACAACGGACCACGCACGGCAAACGCCCCGGCGGCTGCAAGCTGTCCCCATGAAGGGGGTGCCCACAGCTGCCGGGGCGTATCAAGGCAGGTTGGATGCCGGATGGTCCGTCGCCCCATCGCGACGGCACACCCGGAGCCCTATCGCGACAGCACCTTGGACACGCGGCCGGCAACGGCGGCGATGCACACCAGCGCCATACCGAGCTGCACCAAAAACATGGGTGCCACCGATGCGATGGAGCCGAACAGCAACGCGCGAACGAATGCGACGATTCCCGCGGGCAGCGATCCGCCAAACCACAACGCAGCGGCCAGCACCACTTTTCCGCTCAGGTTAAATACATCCGAGCCCGCACGAGTTATCGCCAGCCACGCGCGCACCTCAGCCACCAGCAGCAAAACGGGAAGGGCCAGCGAGACGACGGACAAAACCGATGCCAGCCACTCCATGCTCTCCACGGGCGCCGTCATCAAAACGATATCGATCAACACAGTCGCCAAGGCGCAGGCGAGCGATATCACGCCCACCTCGGTGAGGGAACGGCGTGCCGAACAGTTCATGCATCTCTCCTTGTCTTTTACTGGCAAATCGCCCGTCAACCACGCGCGGGCATTACTCGCCTGCCAGCCACGCGCAGGTATTACTCTCCGGCACCGTCGCCCTGCCCGCGCTCTTTCGTGAGCTTTTTTGCCTGATGGCGCGAGGCAAACCACACGATGAACGTTGCCAGGAAAAACAGCGTGGTGGCGATGCTCGCGACCATCTCGAGTTCCGCGTTGGCCAAATACGCCCCAAGGCGCGCAACCATAAACATGAAAACGGTGAGGGCGAGCAGGCCGTACGCGACCCTGGTAAGCGGGAGCTCGCGGTGCAGTTGGTTGTCGATGGGCGCGGGGCCGCGGGCGGTCTCTCGGCGCGCACGCAGTTCCTGAGCGGCCTCCTGGGCACGCGCGTCTTCCTCCCGGCGCGCCGCCCTTACCGCCGCCTTGTCCATCTTCTTTGCGTCCGCGTGCTTTTTCGCGCTCACCGGATCATTCCCCTCATGTGTTGCATATTGCTACCCCGCCTTTTACCCAAAGAGGGCGACCGAGTTGTCCCACAATGCCCGGGCGATCGCACTTGGGAGCTCTCCCGTGCGGTCGCAGCGGTCGCACACGAGCGTGTCCGCCGTCTGCGCGATCATCGCAGGCTCGCATTCGAGGCCGCGGATCGGCTCGGGCGCCATGTAGGGGCAGTCGGTCTCGAGCAGCAAGCGATCGAGTGGGCAGGCGGCAAACGCCTCGCGCACCTCATCGTTGCGCTTGAACGTGGCAACGCCGCCAAAGGCGATGTGACAACCCAGGTCCACAAACCGCTCCATGGTGGCACGGTCCTCGCCAAAGCAATGCAGCACGCAGCCGGCGCGCGGCACGCCCACCTGCTCGAGCACGCGCGCGGCATCGGCGTGCGCCTGGCGCGCCGCGTCGCCGGTATCGTTACGAAGATGCAGCTCAACCGGAACGTTTCGACGCACCGCCAGCTCGACTTGCCGCGCCATCACATCCATTTGCAGCTCATGAGGAGCCGCCTCGATGTCATCATCCGCGTCGAAGTGATAGTCCAGGCCGACCTCGCCCACGCCCGCGCACCACGGGTCGTCCAGCGCCGCCTCGACCTGCGCATGCACGGCATCCGTGTAGTCCGCCGTGCCATAGGGGTGCACGCCCACCAGATACCGGACCGGCAACGGGGCCCCCGCCTGCGCCGTGCGCGACGCCACGTCCTGCAGCCAGGCAGAAAAGGCCGTGGCATCGGGGGTTTCCTCACACGCATCCGCCACGGGGTCGAACAACGTCACCAGACCGCGAACGCCGGCGCGGCACGCGCGCACGAGGACTGCAACGAGGTCTTTATCCTCGCCCCAAAAGGAGCGCAGGTGAGCATGCGTATCGAACAGCGGGGCCTGCGGTCGGGGCAAGTCGAGCACCTTGTTCTTCTTGGTGAACCGTAGCTGCTCCCAGCCCGCCAACCCATCCTCTGCAGACGGCCACACACCGGCGGACGGCACCGTCCCCGGCGCGCACGCGGGTTGCATTGGTTCATAGGTCATGGTGTTTCCCCTCGTTTGCTGCACCTACGACAAAGCGGATGCAGCTGCAAGAGCCTCGGCGAGCTGCACGAACTCGCTCGTGGACAAGGTCTCCGCTCGAGCGGTCGGCGCGATGCCGCACTGGGCGAACGCCACATCGAGCGCCGCCTTGTCAAAACCGTTGGCGCTCATGGAGTTGCAGATGGTCTTGCGGCGCTGGGCAAAAGCGGCATCAACCACGCGCGCGATGTCCTCAGCGCTCGGAGCCCCGGCCAGCACCAGAACTGAGACGCCATCCTGGCCCCCATTCGAGTCGCATGTCAAAACGCCGTCAGAACCCGCCGTCGAAACCGGAGCATCCGTGCCGCACGCAGCGTCAACTTGGCGATCCGGCAACGTGCCGGGGAAGCCCACGCGATCGATGCGCACAACCGCCGAATCCACGTGCGGGGCGGGCATAAAGCAGCGCGGCGACACCTCAAAACGACCCGTGACCTCGCCATACAGGGAAAGCTTGACCGTGTAGGCGCCGTACGCCTTAGTGCCGGCAACGGCGGCGATACGGTCGGCAACCTCTTTTTGCACCATGACCACCGCACGCCTGAGGCTCGGCATGGTCTGGAAGAACTGCAGGATGATGGTCGCCGCGACGTTGTACGGCAGATTTGCCACGAGCAGCTCGGGCTCACCACCAAGCGCCTCGGCGATCTGCGCCGGCGGGACCGCGAGCGCATCGCCCATGATGAAGTTGAAATTGGGATGGTCGATCGCATGGGCCGAGAGCACCGGCTCGAGCTCAGAATCCATCTCGATCGAGGTCACGCGACCCGCGGCCTGCACGAGCGCCAGCGTGAGCGTGCCGATACCGGGGCCCACCTCAAGCACGCGCTCGGAGCCCGTGAGCTCGGCGAGGTCCATAATGCGCTCGATCACATGGTTGTCGATGAGGAAGTTCTGCCCCAAGCGGTGCTTTGTGGCCAGGCCAAAGGCCTCGAGCATCTCTCGCGTGGCGGAGGGATTGGCCAGAGGGGAGGTTATCATGGGCGAAACCCTTCACGATGACGTATTACAACGTGCCTAGCTTACCAGCCCAGCCAGAAGCCGGGCAATGGCGAGCCGCAGCTGGGACAAGACCCATCAAGGCAGAAGCTGGGTCGAAGGCCAGCCCGAGCGCAGCCGGAACCGGGTTAGAGCCAAAACGAAACAGGTCGAATGCCGATCAAAACCAAGTCAATCTTGAACGAAGCTGAGATGCCGCGGAGCCGTCACGGAACCGAGTATGACAAAAGACAGGATGGAGCTGGGGTTATGACGAACAGAGTTGATCAAAAATGGGCCAAGGCGCGCAAACACAGCCGAAGCCAGACCGGAGCCGACCCGAGCATGGCTTGAGTTGAGGCAGCGAGGGCCTGAGTTGCGGTCAAGCCAGAAACGAAACGATGTATCGTGACCCTCATGCAATCCTCGTGATTGAGAAGGTGCAGCCAAGCCAGAAACGAAGACGATTGTATTCCTGCAAATGACCCGTCGATCCCCGTTGATGCCGCAAATCAGGCGAAAAGGTAACGAACTTCGCGACGTCCTGAGTACACGCGCAATTTGACCTTTGTTTTCCCTGATAAAGTCTTTTATCTTTGGCGTCTACTCGGGAGGTACGGATCTTCGTTACCTTTTCGCTCGATTTGTGGCTTGCATCCCACGCACAGGGAGCAAAAACTCAAACCCGAGCCAGAGGAAAGGCGCCTCTCGGCGCCTTTCCTCTCATCTTTATCTGGCCGTGCCCCGTGCGGAGCATGCGCCCAGCACATTTCGACGCAAATAGCCCTTACGCCAAGCGCGGGAACAGGGCCTCGCCCTTCTCGACCGGCAGGCCCGCGGCGAGCTGGCCCCACGCGCAGGCGGCTGCCATGTTGTCCGTGGCGGCCTCGCCCTCGCAGCCGATGCGGCGCAGCGCCTCGGCGCTGGTGCTCGGCATAAGCGGCATGAGCAGGTGCGCGGTGATGCGGATGCACTCGAGCAGGTTCCAGATTACGTTGGCGAGCTCACCGGCCTTCGCGGGGTCCTTGGCGAGTGTCCACGGCTCGGAGTTCTCGATGTAGAGGTTCGCGGCATGGACGAGCTCCATGACCTCCTTGGCGGCGTCGCCGTAGGCGAAGGCCTCCATCTTGGCGGCGTAGCGCTCGAACAGGCCGTCGGCCACGGCTGCCAGCGGGTTCTCGGCGTAGCCGGCAGCGCTGGAGTCGCGCTCGGGCGTGGCGCCCTCGAAGTACTTGATGCACATATTGGTGGAGCGCGAGATCAGGTTGCCCCAGCTGTTGGCGAGGTCGGCGTTGTAGACCTGCTCCATACGGCCGAAGCTGATGGCACCGTCGGTGCCGGGGGTAACGTCGGTCATGAAGTAGTAACGATAGCCCTCGACACCGAGCTTCTCGATGACCTCGCGCGGCGCGATGGCGTTGCCGCGGGACTTGGACATCTTCTCGGCCTTGCCGGTCTCCTCGTTCTTGACGGTGAGGAAACCGTGGGCAAAGACGTGCTCGGGCAGGGCCTCGCCCAGTGCCATGAGCATTGCGGGCCAGATCACGCAGTGGAAGCGGATGATGTCCTTGCCCACGATATGGGTCTGCGCCGGCCAACGGTAGGCGAAGTCGGCCGCCGCCTCGTCGCCCTCCTGGCCGTAACCCACGGCGGTCATGTAGTTGGTGAGCGCGTCGAACCACACGTAGGTCACGTGCTCGTCATCGAACGGGACCTGGATGCCCCAGTCGAAGGACGTGCGGGAGACGGAGAGGTCGTTCAAGCCGCTCTCGACGAAGGAACGCACCTCGTTCATGCGGAAGTCGGGCTGGACGAAGTCCGGGTGCTCGTCGTAGAGCGCGAGCAGCTTGTCCTGGAACGCGGAGAGCTTGAAGAACCAGCTCTCCTCCTTGACGCGCTCCAGCGGGCGGTCGCAGTCGGGGCAGAGGTGAGCGCCTTCCGTCCCGCGAGCCTCATCGGCCTTCTCGACCTGGGTCTCGGTGAAGAAGGTCTCGTCGGGCACGCAGTACCAACCGTCGTAGCTGCCCTTGTAGATGTAGCCGGACTCCTCCATGCGCTCCCACAGGTACTGGACGGCGCGCTTTTGGCGCTCATCGGTGGTGCGGATGAAATCGTCGTTGGAGATCTCGAGCTCTTCCCACAGCTCGTGGAAGTGCGGGGCCTGGCTGTCGCACCACTCCTGAGGCGTGAGGCCGTGCTTCTCGGCGGCCTCGGCGACCTTTTGGCCGTGCTCGTCCATGCCGGTGAGGAACTTGACGTTGTAGCCGGCGGAACGGCGGTAACGCGCCTGGACGTCGGCGATGATGGTCGAGTACGCGGTGCCCAGGTGCGGATCGGCGTTCACGTAATAGATGGGCGTGGTGATGTAGTAGGACGGCTTCGAGCTCATGACACGCGGCTTCCTTCTCGCTGGTTGTTCATGCAATTCTTCATTTTAGCAGGTGAAGCGCAGCCGCCAAACCGCAACATCCTCACACGGCGCGCCGGCCTTCATTCACCTCTTCGAAGTCATCCGCATCGACCATCCACTCGCCAATCATCCTCCCGATACTCGCCCTCGTGGAGTCACTTCCGCCCTCGAATTTTTCCCGCCACCATGCTATGCGCTCTTTTACCTGGCCGAGCAACTCTGGACGGCGAGATACGAGGTCAAAGGGCAAATATAGACATTCCGCTGGCATCTCATTAACCTTATGGACCCAGTTGTTGCCCGCAAGGAGTTCGAAGACCGCCTCGAGTTTGCCCTCATCGAAGCCGAACACATATCCCCGCCTGCCCTTGAACGGGCGTTTCGCGAGTGCGATCCAGGGCACCCGGATAACGTAACCCCATGAAAGCACCTGTTCAAACCCTACATCATCGAGCGACAATTCATACTCCGCGGACAGCTCCCCACGCGGGGAATCGAGGTTGCGGCTGCCGTACATGCCGAACCACGCTCGGACCATCGGGTCGATGGTCGATGTCATCATCGTTTGTCGCAGACAGATAAGGTTCGCCGGAATGAGGAAGATGCTGAAGAAGATCGCGCCGTAAACGATGTTCCGTGGATCGCCCTTCGAATAATACAGGAGCATCCAAACGACACCGACATCGAGAAACACGGCAAATGTCCTTAAGCGCCGACCCACCGTTCCAAAGCGGACATCTTTGAACGCTTGCAGGTTGAGCAAGACCCGCTCGCAAACGTCTATACGTTCGCGAGGCGCATCAAGCAGAGGGGCCGTCAAGCGCACCTGTGGCGCGCCGTACCGTTCTTGCATCGACGTAGGCTCACGTCCATCTAGAGACCCGCCCGCATCGGGTCGAGCGAGCGGCCCGGTTAGACCCTCCGTATGCGCATCCTGCGAGAAGTCCATGGCCGCCCCCAACTTAGCCCTGCAGCTCGAGTGCCAGGTTGTAGACGTCGCGCTTCTTTCGCGAATACTTCTGCGCCAAGCGCTTGGCCAGCGCATTTGCCGAATCGCCGGCGGAGAGGCCCTCGGCGATGTCGGAGCGCAGCAGCTCATCCGGGTCGACGGGCGCACCGATGGAAGCGCCGGCGGCGAGCGCCGCCTCGAGCCGATCGAGCTCATCCTCGCTCGGAGGCGCCACCACAATCACCATCTCGCCCTTGAGCTCGCCGCGCTCGAGCACCTGCTCGTGCAACTCGGACGCAGGCGCACGCAGCACTTCCTCATGCAACTTGGTGAGCTCGCGGCATAAGGCAACCGTACGCTGGGGAAACACCTCGGCGATCGCCTTGAGCGAGGCCTCCACGCGATGCGGGGACTCGTAGAAGATCAGCGCCCCGGGAACGGGGGCCAAACGCTGCAGACGGCGCACGCGCTCACCGTGCTTGCGGGGCAAAAAACCCTCGAAGAAGAACTGATCGCTCGGCATGCCGGAGAGCACCAAAGCCGTTACGCACGCAGAAGGGCCGGGAATCACCTCGACCGGAGCGCCCTCGCACCGAGCCAGCTCGACGAGCACCTGTCCGGGGTCGGAAACGCTCGGCATGCCGGCATCGGAGGCGAAGGCGATGCGCTCGCCCGCCAGCACGCGGCCCACGAGCTCCGGAGCGCGGCGCTCGATCACGTTGTCATCGCAGCGTACGAGAGGTTTGGAAATCCCCAGATAGGCAAGGAGCTTGCCCGTCACGCGCGTGTCTTCGCAGCACACCGCGTCGGCACGGCGGAAGGTCTCCGCGGCACGGGCGGAAAGATCGCCCAAATTGCCGATGGGCGTTCCCACCAGCGACAGCATGCCCTCGGCACCGCCGCCTGCATTCAACGTGTTCTCCGCTTCCATGCGCTACTCCATCATCGCGCGCTCAAGCGGGGCGAGCGCCACGCGGGCGTCCCACGCCGGCAGGCGACGCTCGGTTTTCCATGTTTGGAAGAACCAGCCGTCCGCCGCATCGAAGGTCGCAAGCTGGTTCGACACAAAGACGCGCTCGTACGCGCGACGCCCCTCGGGCGTGACCGAAGAGCCGGAAAGCACCGCAGCGCCTGACCATTCGCCCACGATAACGGGGAACTTGAGGCTCTTCGCCTCGTGTATCAGAGCCTTGTTGCGCTGTATGGCAGAGGTGAGCCCCCGGGGAGTGGTGATGTCCTGAGCGGTCTCATCGCGGAAATGATACAGATGCAGGTCCATGACCACGTTTTGATACTGGTCGCCCGCCATAAAGCGCTTCCAGGCGCCCGGGTGCCCGGAATCGGAAAACACGACGATCTTTCGCGTGGGCATATGGCGACGCACGACTTCATATGCATCGCGGTAGAAATTCCGCAGGTAATGGCTGGGAATGCCAACGCTTGCGGAAAACAGCCCCGTGCGCACGCTCATGACGGGCGAGTCGAGCAGCTCGATGCCGAGCAAGGGGTCTTGTTCTCCGTAGCGCTCGGCAAGACGCTCGAGCACCTCGAGCGCCGTCGCCCTGCCATTTGCAGACGAGTGCCAATCTGCAACGATATCCGAGGTGGTGGGGGAGCTATTGGAATCTCCCTGTCCACCGGGGACCGTCGCGAGATCGAGCAGGACCTTCATCTCGTATTTGTTGGCCCACTCCATGGCGCGATCGATGTAGTCAATGCAGGAAATGTACGATTCGTGCTCGTTTTGGGAGCCAAACGCGTACCACGGCAACGGGATGCGCACCGCATTGAGACCCATGGCGGACATGCGCTTGAAATCCAATTCGGAGATAAAGGTTTCGTAATGCTCGCGGATGCGCTCGTTATAGGCCGCCGGCCCCAAGACCTGCTGAAGCTCGCCGTCGTTCGATGCACCCGTCGCGGCGAATAAAGACGGCGTGACCCATGGCTCCAAGATAAACCAGCCGGACAGATTGACACCGCGAATCCTGTCGAACATGAGCACCCCTCTCCGCGTAAAACCTACTCGTCTTCTTAGGATACCCCCACATCACGGAGCGCACGCGATGGAAAACAAATGCAAAAGGCCTCCCATTTCTGGAAGGCCTCACAATGCAAAGGGTGGCGCGGAAGGGAGTCGAACCCCTGACACGAGGATTTTCAGTCCTCTGCTCTACCAACTGAGCTACCGAGCCACAAGGTGCGCTGTCGTTAACAGCGAAGATTACTATACCAAAGTTTACGATCCGGTCAAGCGAGTTTTTCCTTTTGCCAAAATTCACCCGCACCCTGCCGCCGACCAGGGAGGCGCGGAGCGCGACGCGCATAAGAGGCCGCAGCACGTGGGAGGGGCAACGTGCACAGATCCCGATCGTCCAAGGTGCCTACAGCTCGACCGACCGGATTGGACACCCCGCCGTCATCCGGACAGGGCACACCAGGCGCCCTCACCCTGAACGCGCGAAGCCACCTCCCTTGGAGAGCACCGCTCAATCACGAGATACGCCCGGGCGCACGAGCGCATGCTCCAAGGCGGAACGCAACTATGACGCTGTATGACCCGACCCGTGGCATCGACAAACGCGATATCGATTGGGACCGACATGAACCACGTGTGCACCGAATGGCAGCGTGGAAACACCAAGATGCGCGGGTAAGCCGCTTCATCCAACGCGGAGCATGCAATCAGTCCCCTCGCGCGCTGCCAATACGTCACCGCCTCTTCAACATCCCCATCCCAGCCAAGCTCGCATAGAGCCCGGGCGACAATCGCACGCCACGCCACGTCTCGCCCGGGGCGCATGGGGCACGATGCGATTCGCAAAACGCCGCGCCGCCGAGCCCCGGCCTCCGCTTCCGGCACTCCGCATCGGTTGCCCGCATCGCGACGTTGGCGCAGCACGCGAACCCTCCAACGTCCCAAAAACCCAAGACGCCCCACGCAATCACCTCATCTTCAAGCCATCTCGTGTGTCGCCACAACACACGGCTTCACAGCCAAAGCCATATCCCCAGCAGAAAGACGCCCTACATAACCACCCCCGGCCTCCATGGATCCACCGTGATGGACCTCGTGTGTGTCAATTCCAAGGGAGCCCCCATATCGACTCCCGCAACCACCAAGCCCTGGGGCCACGGCGCATACCGCATCGTGCAACGATAGGTGCGCAGGCTCCCGACCATGTGCAGCAGGGACCCTCCGGCGGCAGAATCGCCTCCCGCCTGCTCATCGACCTCTACATCGACCTCCACGTCATAACCGTCCATCGCTCGCTCCAAGCGCTCCTCCACGTTCGACGCAGACCCCGCCATCGAAAGGGCGCCCGTCGCGTCGCCCGCCGGCGCCACCCCATGGGCAAGAACGATGTCGGGTGCCACCCGGTCAAAGCGCGCGGTGGCGGACGCAAACACCATCACGTTGTACACGATGAGCGCCACGACTAGCATGACGGGGGCGACGACCGCCATCTCGACGGTTGCCTGGGCATGTTCTTCCCGCATGGCGCGCAACCGCATCACGTCCCCTCGCCGACCAACGAGGCGATATCGCGCACGCGCACGGTCAGCGGAAGCGTGCCGCCGCCCGGCAACGGAATCTCCGCGACGGTGAGCTCCATCGACATGATGCGGTCCTCCACCGCATAGCCAACCGCCCGCACAATCGCCTCCGGATCCGTCGATCCGGCGGGGATGTCCCGCAAGACCGTTTGGACGTTCACATAGCCCTGCATTCCCGATGCCTGAGCAACGCGGGCGCTGTCCGTCAGCACGGGTTTTCGCTGGCTCAAGTCGACGGGCTCTATCCCCAGCGCGCGCACAATACCCTGCAGGCGCTCGCTCAGCCACGATCCGACGGGACCCAGCCCAAGGCCCTCCAAACCATCCACGATGTCGCCAAACGCCTTGTCGACGCCCGCCCCAGCCTCGCCGTAGGAAACAAGCAGGTCGCCCCAAAGATCCATCACCGAGTCGACGAGACCCACCGCCCCTCCCGACCCGACACGCTCCTCAAGGGAGCTGAAAAACGACGAGAGCACGTTGTTCTCGCGTGTCGCCCTGTCTGGAGCGAGAGCCGCCGCGGAGATCGCCCCGCGTTCGGCGATGCCCTCCGACGCGGCGAATGGCGTTTCAAGTTCATCCGGCGAATCGACCGCCGACGCGACGACGAGCGCGATGCACCCGTTCCGCCCGGGAGGGGCGATGCGCGGACGTTTTCCCGAGAGAGCCGATATCGCCTGCTCAAAGGCAGAGCCCGCCTGCTCCGCCTCGCCCCGTGCACGTACCTGCTCATCCAATTCGCGTTGGCGAGCGGCAACGCACTCGTCCAAAGCGAGCGTATACTCACGCAGGTGATACTCAAAACCGTTGTCGATGCTCGTCGACGCCGCCGGTGCCTTGCCCACATCTCCCACGCCGAACTTGCACACGGGGCATTCGCGCGCACTTCCCTCCTCAATGCTCGCGAGAGCGATCAAAGGGCCCTGCGCGCCCGCAACCCCCGGACACGATGACGAAAAATGCAGGGTCAACCCGTCGTCCTCAACACTCGACGGCCACACAGCGTCGGTATACAGCGTTGTCCGTCGCACCTCATCGGTATTCTTGGGAAGCAGCTCGACCGTCGAGATAATCACCCCGTCGCGCTCAACGACCTGCGCGCCCTCCAACATCTGAAGGGCGTATCCATAAAACGCGTGACGCGCAGCCGCGTCCGCCCGCGCCTCGACGCCTTGCCCTTCCGGCTCATCATGCTCGTAACGCCACCGGTAGTACGCCCGCGCTCGCTCGAGAGCCACGTTGGGCTCCCATACCGTGCTCGATGCGAAATCGGGATTGTCCTCAGCCGCTATGCCTGAAAGACGCGCGGCGCGCTCCTGCATGTTCCTGCCATCGCGCCCGCAATCCGCCAGCCACGCGGCCTCTTTTTTAGCCGCCACCTCCTCGGATATCTGAGACAGATCATCCGCCGCCTGCTCCAGCTCCTGCGATTCCTGAGTCAGATCATCCAGCGCGATCTGGTCGCCCTCCAACGCCGGAAACTCAGATGCCGAGGTTGAAGGCGCTGCGAGCGCGCTGCCCGTGTATGTGATCGACTCGGTGTTTTGAGCGGTGCCCGCCCTCGTGGCATTGGCAGCGACAAGATACGGCAGGGAGCCCTCGAGCGTCTTTAAGCCACGCGAGGCCGACGTCACGAACGTGTTACGCGCTTCGAGCATATCGATGCCCGCATCTAGGGTCTTTGCCGCAGCGCTCTGGGCACCAGGGACGAAGGCACCGATCATCCCCACGCCCGTCATGGCAAATCCCGCCAGCCCCATGCTGAGCGCGCACGCGTCAAGCACCGTCGCGACCGTATGGTACGAGGAAACCACGTTCGCCCCGGCAAGGGCCGTCGTATCCGCGTTGGCCTGGACATCCCCCGACCTGCCCGCCGACCAAACGGCCAGCGTTGCAGAGAACAACAGCGCCAGCACCATCAGCATGGCAACGGCGGACGCGACGGTCGTATATGCGCCCTCCTCGATAAACAAATCGATGCCCCAATGCGCGCATGGACGCCCCGTGCGCTCACCTGCGCGTCTCATTCGCGTGCACACGTTTCTCGCCCGTGTGCACGCGCGCTCCATGCGCGTTCGCCCCATGCGCACATACCGTGCACGCGCGATCGCCGCCCTACTCATTCCATGCTTCGATCCACGAGGCATAATCCCCCTCCAGCCATTCCGGTCTCGCCTCATACGAAACGCTCACGCGCATCAAAATGTCCCCCCGCGCGTTCGTCTCCCCCATCGTTGCGGCAAACGCCCCCAAGATGGGCAGGGGGCAAACCGCGCCCGCGATCACCACCTCGACCTCGCCTTCCGCGGCCGGCGCCCGCGTGAGCTCGATGTCCCATGCGAGCGGACCGCCCGCATGAAAAATCGAGAGATCGGGGATGGCGGCGAGTCGACGCAGGGCAAAAGACCGGTACGCCTCATCGCCGTCGGCATCGCCCGTCGCCAGCAAGCGAGCGGTCTCGGCGGCGGTCGATTCCATAACGGAGCGCGTATACAGCAGGCAGACCGGCTGCAGCATGAGCAAAAGCAGGAGCAGAAACGCCGGGATCAACATCGCCGCCTCAACCGTCGCCTGGGCAAGCTCCCCGTCAGCGCCCTCAGTACAGGGATATGTCGATGAACCCGTCGCCATCCAACAGGTGCGATGCCGCCTGTTGGACGATCCCCGCAAACGTCCCATCGACGGCCGCCCGCCAAATCGCCGCGCACGCCACGACCATCGCCAACAGCGCGACGACGGTAAGCGCATATTCAAGCGTGCCCTGCGCCGTGCGCTCCCGCGCCACACGCAACGCCCTGTCAGCCCGCCCGTTCGCATGCTCGCCTCCCCGTCGTCCCCAAAAGTCACGGGCGCCGATCGGGCGCCCTCGCCACATGCGACCGAGCGCGGACCTCACACGCTTCCCGCCAGCACCCTGGCCACCCGGACCACGCTCTGCTCGCCGTCCTCCGTGCTCACCAGCACCACATCGCACCAGGCATCTCCTCTCCTCACCAAGGCGCCCCACACATTGCCGTACATATCGAGGTAGCCGCTCGCGCCGAGTATCACGCCGCCCACATCCGCATAGGCGTCCAACACGCGCTCGGCGGCGACGGGCAGATCGCCTCGTTCGGTCCAGTACACGATCGCGGTCGTCGCGTCGCCGTCATCCCTTTCCCCCTCTCCCTGCGGCAGATCCTCCAAAAATGAGCGCGCGGAGCTCTCTTGACCGGGGCCATCCAAAAGCCCCCATATGCGCTGTAAATTGTCGCCATTCGTTCCGTCAGTGCCCGCATCGTCGGTTCCGTCCTCCTTATCTGTCCCGTCGCCATCACCGGCTCCGCCGCTGCCGCCAGCTCCGCCTTCGTCGCCAGCTCCGCCCTCGTCGCCAGCCGCCGATTCGGCGCGCTCGTCAAACGACCTCTCATCCGCCGCGTCGCCCGAACTCGGGGGGCCTCCCCCATCCGCCAGCGCATGGCAGGCCAGGGCCGCAACGATTGCCAAACCCACGCAGGCAGGGAACGCCCAGCCCCACGGGCCGCGGAACCGAATCCGCGGACCACGCACCCAGACCTGAGGTTCGCACGCCCCGCCTCGCGGGTCACGCTGCGGGCGGCGCGAGCCACACGCCCGGCGCTTCCTCACAGGCCGTTGATGCCGTCGGAAATGGCCGTCCACAACTCACTCACCTTGTCGCGAAACGCGATGATCGCGATGATTGCGATGACCACGAGAACGCCCACCAAGATCGCGTACTCCGTCGTTCCCTGCGCCCGCTCCTCCTTTGACAGAACGGGCGCGGCAACCGTTGCCTGCCCATAGGCGTCATGCATCAAACGCCACGCATCCCCCAACACCTCATGCAGATACTCAACCAAAGCGATCATGGAAAACCTCCCTACATCATTCCGCCGGCAGCAAGCAGCGGACCCAATATGGACAACAACAGGGCGGGAAGGATCAGCGTCCCCGTGGGGATGATGAGCTTGACGGGAGCGCGCTCTATGCGGCGCTCGACCTCGGCGCGATGCGCCGCGCGCATCTCCCTTCCCTGCCCTTCGAGCGTTTCCGCCAAGGGGGCGCCAAGCTCGAGCGCCTGCGAGACGGCAATCGCAAACGTCTCGAGCGCACGCACCCCTGTCTCGCGCGCGATCATCCGGAGCTCATCCTCCCGCGTCGACAGCCCCGATTGCCAAGACACGTGCGCGCGGGCGAGCCGCACGGCAAGGGAGCCCGACCGGCCATCGCAATACAGCTCCAAAGCGGCATCGAACGAGAGCCCCGCCGACAATCCCAGCCGCACGATATCGACCATCTCCGACACCTCGCCGAGCGTCACCGGGAGCTCGGCAGCCGACGCAGGACACAGACGACCGCGCGCGAGCGCACATGCGCGTGAGAAAAGGCCCTCGAAAGCGGCCCGAAACCGCCGCGCCCACCGGGCACACGTCTCTCGCCGATCCTGGGCATCCCACCCAAGCAGCAAAAACGTCGGCACCACCGCCAAAACCCCCGAGACGACCGCCGGAGCCGTCATCGCAAGCAAGCCGCCCATCACACATCGACCTGCATGATCTTGCGAATGACCAGCCACGCCGCGATATTCAGCGCCAGCGCGACAACGAGCGACCCTATACCCGGCCCCGTTGCCACCCCGGCCCTAAAGTCCCGTGACACAAGCGAGAGAAAGCCGACCATGATGACGGGCATCCCCGCCACGAGGCGCGCCGACATGCGCACCTGCGCCGTCTTGACCTCGAGGTTCCGCGCCAGCTCGATGCGCTCCCCAACAAGCCCCGACGCCTCAGACAGCAGGCCCGTCAGCGAGGCCCCGGTTTTCCTCGACACCTTGAGCGCGAGCACCACCAAATCCAAGGCGGGGGCGTTGAGACGCGCAACCAACTCGTCGAGCGCATCGACCGAGGAGACCCCGCACGTCATCAGCGCCGATGCATGGAGGAACTCCGTGCGCACCGGCTCCTCCGAGCGTCCGCCAACATATTGCATAGCCTGCGCGAGCGAAAGACCCGAGCCCAAGGAGATGGCCAGGGCGCCAAAGGCCTCCGGCATGGCGTGCTCGATGCGCTCGCGCTCAGCCCGCCTGCGCGAAGTCACCACGCCATGCTCCGCAAGACCACGTTCCACCAGGGCACGCGCCCGTTCGACGCTGCGCCTCGCGCGCCGAAACGAGCGACGCGCCCGCTCCCGCGCTCGCGCGATGTCACCTGCACCCTCACCATGGGCACGCCCCTCGTCCATGAAACCCAGCGCGCTCGCCGCTACGAGCGCCCCGACGAGCAAGGACACGATTGTCGCCATAGCGCCACCTCCTCCCGATCAAGAGCCTCCGAGCGCACGGCTTCCTCGATGAATTCCGGTTCGCGCGCCAACGTCCACGAACGCGAGGCGGCGTCGTACGAGACATACTCCGTAAGCCTCACTCCTCCATCGGGAGCGCGCGAGACCCCGGTGTATGTCGAGACGAATCGCCTGCCGTCCGGCGTGCGAACCGACATCACGATTCCGTCAAGAGCCATCGCGATCTGCTCCTCGATCAGATCACTCGATAAGTCGATGCCGTATCGGGCCAGCAGCGTCAAGCGCACAACGGCCTCCTGGGCACTACCGGCATGCAGCGTTGTCAACGACCCGTCATGGCCCGTGCTCATGGCTTCGAGCATGTCGATCGCCTCTCGATTGCGCACCTCACCGACCACGATTCGATCGGGTCGCATGCGCAGGGCGTTCACCAGCAAGTCGTGGATGCTCACCGCGCCCTCGCCCTCGATGGACGCCTCGCGTGCCTCGAGCCGCACCACATGGGGATGGCGCGTGAACTTGAGCTCAGCCGAATCCTCTATGGTCACGATTCGCTCTCCGTGCGGGATCTCGCAGGAAAGCGCATTCAAGAGCGTCGTCTTGCCCGACCCGGTGCCCCCGGCAACCGCCAAATCCTGACGCACGCGCACGGCAAACGACAACAGTTGGGCATACCAAGCGGGAAGCGACCCTAACCGAACCAGGTGGTCAAGTGCGCTGATACGGTCGGAGAACTTGCGGATGGTGAGCGTGGGTCCGTCGATGGCAATGGGCGGAATCACCGCGTTCACGCGATACCCGTTCGGCAAGCGCGCGTTCACCATGGGGCTGCGCTCATCAACGCGGCGACCCAACGGCGAGATGATGCGATCGAGGAGCACTCGAATCTGCTCCTCCGATTCAAACAGCCTGCCGAGCGCAACCAGCGTGCCCCGACGCTCGATAAACGTATGGTCACGTCCGTTGACCATGATCTCCGTCACCGTGTCGTCTTCCAAATACGGCTGCAGCGGACCCAGACCCACCACGTCGTCCAAGACGTCGGAGATGATCTGCTCCCGCTCGTCCATCGTCACATCCAGGCGCTCGTCGGCATTGACCACCGCCTCGAGCGCAGGCCTCAACTCAAGGCGGCCGCGGTCGACGTCGCCCGCCTTCACAATGCGCGCGACCTCCGAAAAGCCGACGCGATCCATCATCAAGCGCATGATGCGCACGCGTTCTGGGCGCGGCGATGATGCCCGCTCGGACGCGACGACATCTCTTGCCACAACGTGCACCGACACGCCCGGGGCAGTGGAGCGCTCCTCGCCCACCGCTTCCATGCGACGTAACAAGCTCATCTCTCACCACTCCCCCTCTTGCCCCACGGAAGCCTGAACTTAGTCGCTGGCGCGTTTTGAGGTGCCGGCTCCAGGCTTCCCACCATCCGGCATCCAAGTTCGCTCAGCAGCTCGCCCGCAAATGAGCGCATGTCCCTCGAAAACGCGCAGTCCTCGGCAAGCAGCGCATCGAGCTTGCCGAACGAGAGCAGGCCGGACACGCGATCGCCCCCATCGGATATGCGCGCCCGAGAGCGTAGCGACGCCCCCATCTCAAACCGCAGTGCCTCCTCTTCACCGCTCCCGCAACCTCCCACCCCGTTGAACACGCTCGTCATGCGCGTTGCGGGAACCCCCAGGCGCATCGCGAGCGCCACCGCGCGGGCAGCGGAGGCCCCCGAGGTCTCGCCGGCTCCTCCAACCACCAGGCAGCGATCGCACGCACCGACCGCCACCGCCACCGCGTCTCCCCAAAAGCAGGACGTGTCGGCAAAAATCACATCGGCGGCACTTCGCAGCGCATCGATCAACTGCTCGACGGAATCGCCGAACAACTCCGCACGCTCGCCCTCCGCCAGCGGGCCCCACAGCGTCAATCCCGGCCCCACGCGCATGGCAGTCGCCTCGATATCGCATTCGGCGATGCTCCCTCCGCTTTCGTGGGCCATCAGGCCCTCGAGCCCCTTAAACGCATCAACGCCCAGCACCGCCGGCATGTCCCCGCACATCAAGTCCAGATCAAGCACGGCGGATCGCAGCCCAACGCGCGCGGCGCAGGCCGCAAGCCCCGCCACCACCGTCGTCTTGCCCACCCCGCCGCGGCCGGAGACCACCGCCACCAAGGGGGCCCGATGGCCTCCCCCGGACATCGCGGCGTTCGCACCCGCGCGCGCCGCGACCTCCTTGAGCTCGTGCGCGTCAGCGGCAGGCATATCCACCCCATCGCGGCCCGCGCGGACGAACCCCTTGCAAGAAATGCCGCAATCCCCGGTGCGCTCAAGCGCCGACGGACCCACACCAACCTCATCGTCCGGTTCGTCGAGCGGAGGCCAGAGCTCCTCAAGGGGAACCAGGTCATCGCGAAACGGGGGCGCCCCGTCCACCGTGCATCCGCAACCGTCGTCTTCCATGCATGTTCCCAACACAAGCGGCCGATCGGGCAGGGCGCATCCGGCCCACTCGCCCTCCGCCGCGATGACCTCATTGGCACCGGCGCGCAGCATGCGGGCAACGGAGCCCGGCCCGCATCCGGCGAGTATCGCCAGCACATCGTCCCCGAACCCTTGTTGCCGTATGCGAGTCACGTCTCGTGCGGTCCTATCGAGCGATGCCCCTCGACCAGCCACGACGATCCCCACACGCTCGGATTCGCACAGCACACGTAGGCTCATCATCTCTTCGACCGACGCGACACGGGCGATCCTCGCGTCCCCATCGCGCTTCAGAACTTCTTGGCGAGCCGTCACGTAGAGGCCCTCCTCGCAGCAAATCACCCAAATTCGCCCCATCGTCAATCTCCTTCGCCCGTTCCGACCTCGCCAACCGGCCCCTCATCACCAGACGACTCTGCCGATGCTTCGTCTCCGGGCGTTTGCGCATCAGACTTTTCCTCGGCATCGTCGGAATCCCAATCCCCGTCCTCCTGCTCAGCGGGCACCGCAAGTGTGACCATGCCGCGAGACGCGGCAGCCAAAAGCTCGCGAACCGCCGAGGGGCGCACGGCGAGCGTGACCCACTGCACATCACCCGAACCCGATGCGAGCGCGCTCGTGTCAATCACCTCGGCATCCGTCAACTTGTCCGCCAGGGCATCTCCTTGCACATACACGTCCACGAGGTCACCGCGCTCGAGCACGCCGCCCACGGCATGCTCGGCATCGCTCGCCACAGACACGGCGACCTTGCCGCGAGGCACGTCGACCGCACTCTCCCGCTGCTCGAAATACGCCTCCGAAAGGGGCGCATGCGCAGGAATCCGCGCTGTCGCCGTGCGCCCCGCCACATCGGCAAGGCTGGTCACCGCCTCCGCGGGCAGCAACGTGGAAACCCACTCGGTAACCACCGCGTTCCCGTCGTCAATCTGCTCCCCCGGGTCGATGTCGCGCGTGGCAACGCACACGCTCACCAGCTCGCCGCCATACTGCTCCAACGTCTCTCGCCGGGCGCGTTCCGCCTCTTGGTGTGCTCCGGATATCGCCGTAAACGAAATGACCGCCGCGGCAATGCCGGCGATGGCACTCACGAGCAACCGTGTTCTTCGATTCATGTTCGCCTCCTTCCTCCGCATGCGACCCACACCACGATTCTCAATGCCGAAGCACCCTCTCGGGAGGTCATTCTGAGAAAGGCAATTGCGACCTGTTGAGGGCTCTGACCTGCAGCTGACACGCACTGCAAGGAATGCGCCAGCTACAGGTCAGAAACAGGAGCGATTGCCGCAGCCCGCCCCTCAAAACTGCGCCCGCAACTAGATGGGAAGCCGATGTTCACAACAGAGCGAAAACTCGATTTCCGCGACAAGGGGCGAGAAACCGAGCAGATACGACCAGTCGCATGAAAAAGGAGGCCCGGCGCTCAGCCAAGCCTCCTTTTTGCCCCTCTTGGGCGGAAACCACGAGTTTCGCAGATCAGACGACCAAAGCCCAACCAATCGAACGATGCGCGTTCAACAACGCGGCCAAGCCCAATCGACCTCTCGGCGCAATCGTTGCGGGCAAGTCCAATCGACTACGCAACACATTCAACAACGCAGCCAAGCCCAACCGGTCGCACCGCGCAATCGATAATGCAACTAAGCCCAACCAAACACACCGCGCAACCGGCGCCGCGCCCAAGCCCAATAGCCCACGCGGCGCCATCGGCCACACGGTCCACGCGGCACCGCCGGCCACACGGCTCGCACGGCGGCATCGGCCACACGCCCCGGAACCGCATGCGCATCGAGCTACAGATGAATATCCGGGTCCAGGCTCTGCGCGCTCACGCGCATCTCCCTCGCGAGCGCGAGGAACGCATCGACGCGCACGCGCTCGATCTCCCCGTCCTCGACGCCCCGCAGCACCGCGCACCCCGGCTCGTGCACATGCGAGCAGTCGTTAAATCGGCAGGCGCGCGATGCCTCGACGACCTCGGGAAACGCCCGTGCCAAGCCGCGTTCATGACCCACCAGCGGCAGCGAGCGCAACCCCGGGCAATCCGCGATCACGCCGCAGGGCTCAGGCAGCGCGACCATGATGCGCGCCACCGTGGTGTGCCTGCCGGCGTCGTCGCGCTCGCGCACGGCGTTCGTCTCGAGCGCCTCCGCACCCAACAGCGTATTGAGCAGCGTGGATTTGCCTGCGCCCGACTCGCCCAAAATCATCCCCACGGCACCGCGCGGAATGCAGGCACGCACCTCGTCCAGTCCCTCACCCGTATGCGAAGACGTCGCGATCACGCGCACGCCCGGGCCGGCAAGGCGGCGCAGGTCATCGGCGATCTGCACGACCTCGGCCGCCTCGCAGCGGTCGACCTTGGTGAGCACCACCACCGGCTCTGCCCCGCAATCATGCGCGAGCACGAGCGATCGGGCCACGCGGTCGCGCATGAGCGGCAAGGTGTCGCGCTCGGCGCCCAGGGGCTGCACGATAAAAATAACGTCGACGTTGGCGGCGAGGACCTGACGCTCCCCACGACTCTTTCCACGCCAGCGCTCAAACGCCGTGCGGCGCGGCAGCACGCGCAAGATCACGCCCATATCATGGCCGGGAGACACGCGCACAGCGACAAAATCGCCAATGGAGGGCAGCAGCCCATCGCCGTCCACGCCCGCGCCATCGGGAGCGCCC
>ERZ1032357.193-NODE-193-length-20635-cov-36.903158_pt1 | contig 20635 bp, 15 predicted proteins | sample MGYA00517100_ERZ1032357 | MGnify/ENA primary metagenome ERZ1032357 (study PRJEB33719, sample SAMN04262589) | wastewater metagenome | biome: periurban shantytown; feature: animal feces; material: feces | host: Canis lupus familiaris | place: Peru: Lima | collected...
CCAAGCGTCCAACTTCCCGTCCGCACCCCCATCCTGGCATTTGTCATGATTATGGTCTGGGGCCATCGTTAATTCCCTACGAGGCGTTGAATATCGACCTGAACATCATTGGATTCATCTACGTATATACGTTGATCACCTACTATCGCTGGTACATGCAACCGCTATCAACAAAAACCGCCCTGATTATCGCAACTGCCTGCACTCTGCTGTTGCTCGCATGGAACGTTTCGTCTGAGCTGTTATACACCGATAAGCACGCCGGAGAGTATCAGACTCTGATGTACATCATGGACAGAGAGTGGTCGCTGCCGATACTCGGCTTGAGCTTGGGTATGTTCATCATATTTTCCCGCATGCAGTTCCGCTCCCGGATAATCAACACGATCGCTTCATGGACGTTAGGTGTATATCTCATCACAGACCGCAATTACATACGAGACTTACTGTGGACCCAGTGGTTCGCCTTCGACAAGCTGAAGTGGCCTGATTTTTGTTCCGCCCTTACAGTGAGGCGGCTTGTGCCGCTTGATGTTGACAATACTCGGTTTCCACCGCTTCGGGTGTCCTGTAGCCCAGGGACTGGTGCAGGCGCTTCGAGTTCCACCACGAGACCCACCGGAACGTCGCCAATTCCAGGTCCTTCAAATCCGCGAAGGGTTTGCGCCGCCATACCAGCTCGGTCTTGTACGCGCCGTCGGCGCTTTCGGCCATGGCGTTGTCGTACGAGTCGCCGACGGTGCCGGTCGACGGCAGCATCCCATATTCCATAACCCTGGTGGTGTACACCGTGCCGGTGCACTGCGTGCCATGGTCGCTGTGGTGGATAAGACCATCCGCGCCGCCGCGGGACGCGGCCCATGAGATCGCCTGCTCCAACGCCTGCAACGGCAGCTCCTGCGTGTTCATGGTCATGGCGCACGCCCATCCCACGATCCGACGGGCGTACACGTCGGTGACGAACGCCGTGTAGCCGAACGAGCCGTTGGCCATGCGCACGTAGGTGATGTCGGCCACGTGCAGGCGGTTCGGCGCACAAGCCTCGAACCTCCCGTCCACCGGATCCGGCCTGCCGCCCGTGCCCTTGGCGGGTTCCGTCGTCACCGGGGTTCCGCCGCGGCGCACGCCCCGGATGCCAAGCTCGCGCATGATGTTCATCACCTGGTCGCGGCCGACCTCGGCCCGATCCCAGCCCTGGGCGACCAGCTGCGCGTGCATCTTCCCGTAACCGTACACGGCCATGAAGAAATCCGAGTGGATCTGGAGGATGTCGCGGGCCAGCGCCTCATGCCCCGCCCGCATGCGGCTGACGGGACGTGTTCTGAACATGCGGCAGCCGCGCGGCGTGAGAAACCCGCAGTCCAACGATTCGGAAAGGACCCTGCAGATCGGCCCGACCCTGAAACGGCTTCTGTGCTCGTCGACGTACGCGGCCATCAACGCCGTGCCGGGTCGAGCCTGCGACCATCACGGGTGACACTCACAATCGGCATGTACAGCAAGGAAGGCATGCCAGAGCGTTCTTACCATGCCGCTAGAGCATACAACCAGAAGTGGCGAGAAGAAGGAATCGGGGAGATTCGTCTTGTACAAACATATAAACGAACTAATGTAATTTTTGGACTTAAGAAAATTACATTAGTTCGCCAGTGGCCATACCCAGCTTCAGAACCGCCATATATCAAGCATTTCAAGACTAATGAAATTTCTGAGGTAACAAAAATTTACATTAGTTTGCTTCAGCACTCAACCAAGAAAACAGCCATCTACTCTTGAAGATGCCACTTAGCAGCCGAAGTAGCACCTTCTGAGTAAATCTTTCCTTGCTTCCGAAGACTCTGGAGCAGATAGCTCACCCGCTCTCCCTTCTGCTTGGCACTTAGCGCCCCTGGCAATGCCTGATCAATGGCGTTGAGCACCTCAAGTCTTGAAGAAGGCCTAGATCGAAGCAGCTCCAAAATCAGTTCCTTGCATATCCTGTTATCCAAGCCCTTGCTGCGCACATACTCTTTCTGCTTGCCCATGGCGTTCGCCACATCCGACGAAATGATCAGACGGGGATAACGCCCCTCTACCAAGCCGCGTGACCTCAGCGAAACAGCCTGCTCCCTCTCTATCACCAAGCCCTTTTGAATCATGTCGAGCCATACCACACTCTGCAAATCCAAATCCGGGAAGGACGCAAGTAATTGCGAATATTTCTCATCGAGGATGGTACCATAGATCGAGACCGATACGCGAGAGCGATTCGACAAATCGTATGTGGGCAACGGCAGCCGGCGCTTCCTCTGCATCTCGAAAACATTCCTGATGCCGATGGCATTCTGATCAATCATGCCAACCTTGCTCATCGCCTTGGCAAGCAGAGAATTCCGATAATACGGAGGCTTGTACCCGACAGCCAGCGCAGCATCTATGCTTCCTGGAATGAACGACCCCTCATTCATAAACACAAGGCGGTCTTCATATTCCAAAAGATTGATCTTCCCCGACAAACGATAATCCTGATGTGCAATGGCATTATGCAATAGCTCTCGAATAATCTCCGGGCTATAGCGTTGCGCCACCTCGGGGAACAACGTATTTGGATCCGTGAAAAACCTGTATTTCTCGTTGCGAATCTTGCCAAGCACCTTGTCCACCTGCAATATGAACGGGGGCTCGAAATGCTCATATGAGACCACATCATTCGCCGAGTTATACAACGTCCAAGTGATGCGCGGCTCGATTCCACCAAGGAAAACCGTGGACTCAGGCTTACCAAGCAGCACCAGAGCGGCATTGGTCACATGTCCATGAATCAGGAGACCGATCTTGGTCAAAATCTCTTCAGACGAGAATCCCTCAATCGCCCGTTGCCTAGGCGCATACTTCTTCGAATACTCCTCGCAGGCAAAAGCCACGGCATCCGAATCAAGATCGCCAACATTGGCGTCATATGCAAGCTGACTGGACCAATCAGGTCTTGCTTGGGAATAGATTGCAGTCAGCTTGAAAGCAGGCATCTGCACAATGGATTCGTTCTCTCGAGAATAAGGAACGCCTTTCCAAGTAGTAGGCGTAGCGAATGATGCAGGGGGAATCTGAAAGACCACCACTCGCTGACGTTCTATCGTCAGCTCATATATTTCCTCGAACGTCATGCCGCTATTGGTATACAGCGCCACCTCATGCTTCAACTTGCGCAACCCGACACTTGGCTCATGCGCTTCCTTGCGGTATCCAGTCCCACATATCGTCCGATCGTTACGCACTCCGAAAAGAAGCCAGCCAGCATCGGCATGACGAAGATTGGCTTCATTGCTCAAAGCAGAGAAATACTTCCCCAAGTCGTCGAAATCGAAATTGTTCTTGGCGGACTTATACTCCACCACTTCTGTTTCCACATCAGACAGAAGTCTCTGAACCTTGTTCGCCACTTCCTCTGGCCGGTAAACCATAGCAGATCTCCAACTAATGTAAAATCGAACGAACTAATGTAATATTAGCGCTTCTTATGAACCTACCGACGAGCATGAAATCATGGCAATACGGCTCCCACGCTCCGAGAAGAAGACTACGGGGAAAGACTTGCCGCGAGCCTAGGACGAAGCCCCAAGCCGGCGAGCACAACACATGACCCTGTGATTTCCATGCAGTCGCCATGTCACCGGAAGACCGAGCACCTTAGCATCTTTGAAAACCGTTGAAATCATTGAGATTACGACACATTTCTCTGCTTCCCACTGGATTTCCATGCAAGCCCACTAGATTTCCATGTAGGCACAGTAGCTATCGAAGATTCGGAACCAATAGAGCTCCCCCAAGAAGCCAGAGCACTTTGAAAACACTAGGATTCCAGCATCCTTAGCCCCTCAATCGTGCACTTACCACTAGGTTCTCGCTACTTCCCACTAGGCAACCGGCAAATCACGACGAGCAAATACGCGTGGCTGAACGCCGGTGTCCTCTCTGGTCCAACCGCTGGCCCTGCACCAGAAATCAGCGAGCGCTTTCGCCCCATAGCATGACAATGCTTCGCGCTCATTGCCATCAATTTTCAATCAATCGGCCATTGCCGGCACCGTTCAAGACATCTGCTGCGCTCTCCGCATGAGGCCGACCACCAACTAGTTTGGCTATCTCCTTTTCGCATTTATGCATGTATCGCAAACTCTTCTCGAAAGAAGCAAGCTCGTTCTTGGCTTTCTTTTTCTCTTCCTTGTTTAGGCTGGAATCTTTGGAACGTTCGAAAAGTATGGCCTGTTGGATTTCCATCTGCCCGATTTGATTGGCCAATTCGTGTCGAATTGACTCAATCAACTCCTCTGCTTTATCGCCCTGGACCAATGAATCTTTGCAGAAAGTGAGGAGCTTGGCGCATTCATTAAGCGCAAACTCTCCCTTGGTTCCGGTCAGCAGCGCGGTAATGGCTGTCGCCGCACCACCACTAGCCAAACCCAGAGCCGCACCACCACCAGCGATTATCGCTGTTCCACCTGCCATGCCAAGCCCGCCAGCAGCCAACGATCCATATCCAACTGCCGCAAGACTGGCGCTGGTAAGGGCAGCACCGGATAATCCAGCAACAGACGAACCCGCAAGCACCGGTGCTATAACCGGAGCCATCGCAAATGCGACACCTCCAGTAGCACCCATAATTGCCACAGTTCCCGTAGCACCGATGATTTTCCTGTTACGACTGCCGTCCAAGATGCTCGCGTTCCGCCTCAAGGCTTTGGCAACATATTTCACAGACGATTTGTCCGGATCACCGAACACCTCACACCACATTTCGTCAAGAATCTTCGAATCAAACGAAGGACTCTTACCTTTCTTGCCAGTTTCGTCTTCACCAGATTCAATCAGCTCATACGGCTTAAACCGAGCAAGCTCAATCAGAACCAGTCGCTTCCAAAGATCGCCATCTCTTGCTACGAGATCCTCTGCCTCCTGCTTCACTTGACCGAGATTAAGCAGATGACAGCCCTCAGGAAGTCGCTTACCCCATTGATCAAGCCATTGCTCCTTATCAGCACGACTCTTTGGTTTACCTCGCTCGATGTCCTTATAAACGGACAACCGCTCAATAGAGAACAAAACAGACTGATGCTCAGGCTTCAGCAACAGCAGATTCAATGCCACCTGACCGTCAGCCACATCCTCCTGTTGCGATCTCGCATGCTCGCCCCTGTGCTCCCACACTGTTTTGGCATCGACGCCCACCGCGAAGACCAAGCGGGCAACACCCACGTAATTGATTCTCAGAATGAATTCCTTGACGCCTTCTTTCGGCTCATCCTGTAACCCGACCAGTACAGCCCGAATGGCGGCATCAACTGTATCAACCGCAGTGAAAGTCGCCGAAGCAATGGACATCATGCGCACGACTCTGGGATTATTGAACAGAAGGAACTCAGCTACATCTAGCTTCCTCAAGTCACCCAACGACCTGACATCAATCCGCCTCACCTCAAGGTAAAGTTGACGGAGGAAATAGCAGCAGCGCGTCAAGCATTCGTTCAACAGCACAGGAAGAGACTGACGTCCCAACTCATATACGACACCAATCTCGGTACGGAGGTTAAACCTTCGCGACTCTTTATGTCCATCCGCATCGACTCGCGCAAAGACTGTCCCGTTGAACATCTTTGCAATGAATTTACGCAACCCCAAGTCAGGGTCCATAGCATTCCTGAACACAGGAAGGGCGGAAAGCTCTTTCATCAGGGAAAGGATAGGACCCGGGATTCCTGTACCTGCACCAGGATTCGAACTAGAGCCTGCCATATCGGATACCATGTGGAAGAACCAACCCACAATGCCCAAGAACAGCTTCTCGCAGAAGCCCCCTCCAATCAACCCCTCATCAAACCATCGCGCATCCACAGGAACTGCGATGAACTCACCGTACTGATCCGTCCCGTATATCTTCCCTGTGAACTGAGTAAGCACCGAGAACGCAAGCCCCACCGGAGAAAAGTGATGGGAAAAATCCCTGAGATGATGCTGCAAACCACCACCCATATCCGCTGTGACCTTATCGCCGACAAACGGATGTTCTTTCTCCAAGAAAGCAATCGCATCATGTAGAGACTCGCCCTTGAAATTCGAATGCTGTTTTGCGACCCAGATAACAAACTCGTTTACCCTGTTTGAACCCCATTCGCTGGCTCTGTCTAACGAAAACTTGCCAACAAAGAATGAATCGCACAATCCCGCGATCACGCCACAGGCAGCAGCTATTTTATAGTCAAACAAGGGATCATCTTGGAGCTTGTCACCACCAATATCTTCTTCGATATACTCGATGTAAATCCCGTCTTCAAAGCCCCTCGCTCCTCCGGCAATGCTTGCACCTGCTTCTACACACTTGGTGTCAACGCTTTCCAGAGAATATTCAACGGAAAGCAAAGCACCCCCGTATCGCGATGAAACTTCAAGCTTCCTTGCCATCAGCAGTCCTTTCCATTACTCAATGTATGAGAGACTACTCTTCTATGATAAGTGGCTCTGAACAGCATTAACTAATCAGAAGCCGATTAATACCCCACTCATCGACGCCTAACACATCGGTGACGATATCCAAAAAAGTATCCGATACCAAGTAGCAAAATAAGCAGAGGGCACAAGATAGGCCACGCACAAACCACAGGCATAAGCCACTCTCATTACCACAGATTCAACTCGACCACCACGCCCTCTCAAACCCTTGCAGCAAGAACGCTAGATCTGCACAAATTCCCAAGACAAGTTCAATTACAGGTATTGCTCTAGCCATTCCGGCATGGAGAGATCTCCTACAGCCCAAGAACAAACCTCAGTTTTGTCTTCGTCGTGAACATTTTCATCACCATCGAAGAACTTCGCCTTGCGGCACTTGTACTGAACCACCGTATCGCCTTCTCGCCAGTACTCGTTCCAATACGTTTCCTTGCCAAAGCCTTTCCAACTATTAGTTCCTTGATTTTTCATTGCTGGTGCAACGCTTGTGGATGATGTGGGCCCATGGGTTCCCGGTACGATGGTGTTTGCTTACGGCAACCGGGTATCGGGAGGTCCCATGGGCCGGTACGCCCGCCTTGCCTTGGCCGAGCGCGAGGAAATCGTGTTGCTGAGGCGCGGGGGGCTGCGGCGGGATGGCCGGAGCGGCGGGCGGAGACGAAGCGACCGTCAGCAAGGAGATGGCCGGAAACTCGTTCGCCGTTAGCTCGGGGCGGTGCCATCGTGCATCGACCGCCCAGCGTGGCCGCGAGTCCCGAAGGGTTTCCTGCGTGCGGCCCGGGATCCTCGACGGCGAGCGAGGGGCGGGGCTTGTGCGGCGTCTTGTCGTGCGGGAGCATTGGTCGCCCGGGCGGATCGCGGGCGGGATCGCGGTCGAACGGCCGGGACTGATGGTCTTTGCGTCCGCGATCCACCGGGCGATCAACGAGCGGCGGCTTGATCCACCCGGCCTGACGCGTGCCCGCCGTGGAATCAGGGCGCGTCTGCGTCATAAAGGCAAACGCCGGCACGGGAGGGGCGGGCCGGAGGAACGGCGTGGCGAGATCCCGGGCGCCCGTCCCATCGGGCAACGTCCCGAGATCGTGGGGGGAACGTTCCGGGCTCGGCGACCGGGAAGGCGACGCCGTCGTCGGCAAAGGCGCCGGGGCGTGCCTCGTCACGCTCGTGGACCGCAGAAGCGGTCTGCTCTCCGGAGGACGCTGTGCCGCGCATGCCAGACGCGACGTTGCCGATGTGGGGATCGGCGCGCTCCGAAGGCATCCGGGGAGCCGGACCGTGATCCTGGACCGGGGTATGGAGTTCGCTGACTTCGAGAAGGTCGAACAGGCCACCGGCGCGGTGTTCTGCTTCGCCCTGTCCCTCCATCCATGGCGGCGCGGCGGCAACGGGAACACCAACGGGCTGATTCGTGAGTGTTTCCCCAAGGGCGCCGGCTTCACCGCCGTCGGCGAGCAGGAGGTCCGGGCCGTGTACGATGCCATCGATCACAGACCACGCAAACGCCATGGATACCGGACACCCTGGGAAGTCCACCATTCAACGGTGTTGCACTTGCTCTGACGATTCAAGCCAGCTTAATGAGGTTAACCACCCAATTACCGTGCTGTTCTACGGCGACCATTTGCCAGGCTTTTATTCCACCGCATATTTTGATAAAAAGAACATCCTCGGATTGCATGAGACTGACTATTTCATTTGGCCCAACCAAGCATCATGCTCGACTAACACAAAGCTTGACGCCGTTTCCAGCGACTACACATCATCCAACTATTTCTCCGTTCAGCTCGCCGAACATCTTAATGCAAAAGTCAGTCCGTGTCTTGCGTTTCTCACTGAAATGCACCAGGCAATGTCCGTGCCGGATTCTTCAGGCAGCAGCGCTCCGACCTATCTGGACGCGAACGGCAATCTCATCAAGAAAAAGAATCTCTCGAAGCAGGCCAAGCAATTACTCCATGACTATCAGCTCATTCAATATGACATGAGTGTCGGCAAGAATTACCTGAAAGACACCGGCTTTGTCGATCTGCCGGAGTGGCCCGTCTACAATAGGTTAGGATTACGGCAGCAATGGGAAAGGCAGTTTGGTTATGAAGATCGCGGTTGCAGGAACCGGCTATGTTGGATTGTCCGTCGCGTTGCTGCTTTCCCAGCATAACGAGGTGCATGCGCTCGACATCATTCCGGCGAAGGTCGAATTGCTGAACAACGGCAAGAGTCCTATCGTCGATCCGGTAATCACCGATTTCCTGGTGGGGAACGCATCTGGCGAGCGTCCGCTCGATTTCCACGCCACCATCGACGCGCAGGAAGCGTACACGGATGCCGATCTCGCTGTAATCGCCACGCCTACGAATTACGACGAGAAGAAGAATTATTTCGATACTTCCAGCGTCGAAGCTGCGATTGCGTCAGTCCGCCAGTATTCGCCGCACGCTTGGATCGTCATCAAATCGACGATTCCCGTTGGCTACACGCAGCAATTGCGCAAAACCCTCAATGACAATCGCATCCTCTTCTCTCCCGAATTCCTGCGTGAAGGACATGCGCTGTATGACAATCTGCATCCAAGCCGTATTGTGGTGGGCGCCCCACAGGACGATGCTGAATCCATCAAGGCTGCACGTAAGTTCGCGCATCTGCTTGCCGAGGGCGCAGACCCAGTTGAAGCCACCAGCGCCAATCATGATGGCAGTACCGGTATCCCCACGCTGGTGGTCGGCACCACCGAGGCTGAGGCCATCAAACTGTTCGCCAACACCTACCTAGCGCTTCGCGTGGCATATTTCAACGAATTGGACACCTACGCGGAAAGCCGCGGACTGAACACTCGCGAAATCATTGACGGCGTTTGCTTGGATCCGCGCATCGGCGACGGTTACAACAATCCCAGCTTCGGCTATGGCGGCTATTGCCTGCCGAAAGACATCAAGCAGTTACTTGCCAACTACAATCAGGTGCCGCAAAACCTTATCGAAGCCATTGTGGACGCAAACCGTACACGCAAGGAATTCGTGGCTTCCGAAGTCATGGAACGTATCAAGGACATTCAGGATCCTGTTGTCGGTATCTACAGACTGACTATGAAGTCCGGTTCCGATAATTTCCGCCAGTCCGCCATTCAGGACGTGATGAAACAGTTCAAGGCCAATGGCATCCCCGTGCTCATCTATGAACCCACGTTGGACAAGCCCGACTTCCAAGGCAGCGAAGTCACCCATAACCTTGCCGGTTTCAAGACCCGTGCATCCGTGATCGTCGCCAACCGTTGGAACAGCGACCTCGCTGACGTGGATACCAAGGTCTACACCCGAGATCTGTTCCGCAGAGATTAACTCCACGCACAATCGAATACTTGATTATCGCATCTTGAATAAAGCTTCCCTATTTGATAGACGTGATAGCATCACAGGTGGATAACGCTTAAATTCCGATACATGTACTTTTGGTCCGGAGAAACTATGCCCAATATAGAACCACTTATTTCCATCATCGTTCCCGTCTACAACTCGGAAAAATACTTATCACGCTGTATTGAATCCATTCTTGCCCAATCATTCAAAAATCTTGAAATAATTCTCATTGATGATGGCTCCAAAGATGCATCATCAAGTATCTGCGATTCCTACGCAGCTAGCGATTCACGAATCAAAGCAATCCACCAAAAAAATGGCGGAATTGCCAAAGCGCAAAATACCGGTTTGGATATCGCTCACGGGGACTATATCGCTTTCGCAGATAATGACGATATACTCGACAGGCATAACATCGAATACTTACTGCATGCTTTACAAATCACTGGTGCAGATATGAGCAAAGCAAGGTGGCAGCAATTCGGCGTTTCCCAATTAGAAAATATCTCGCATCAAGCTTTGCAAGGCACTGTCGCACCAAAAATGATAAGTGTTTTCAACAGTCCGTTGCTTGCTTATCAAACGGTATTCAGCAAAATTCTCCGATTGATAGGAGAATATACCGGACATAATACAGAAGCACGATATTTTAACGAAGCGAACTGGTGTCGTCTGTACAAACGTGAGTTGTGGGATGGCATTCGGTTCCCAGAGGGGATGTATGCGCAGGATGTGATGGTCGCAGGCCGACTGTACGCGCGTATGAACAAAGTAGCCGATATTGATTGCGTGTTGTATTATTGGCTGCAATCTGCAGGCTCTGTAACACACAAGGAACGTAGTTTCAGCTTCTACCATGACAACGTGGCGGCTGGAATCACAAATTTCGAATATGCGCTTGAACACGGTGTGATGCCGGCGCGTAGCTACTACACGCTGATCGGTTCCGTCAATGAGGAAGCAACTGCACCAGATATCAACGAGTCTAGCAACCGGATTCAGTACGAGGCAGATCTGAAAAAGAAAGCCGAGCTTCTTGAACGTCTGACTACGTATCAACGTCTACAATGCGCGGCACTACAAAAAATCCGCCTATTTGAGAAGGGTATATACGATCGTAAAGTCAAAAACATGGCATAGCAGATACTGCTGTTTATGGAGGTGTCGGCGGCTACATTAGCCGCCGACACCTCCATAAACAGCAGTATAAAATACGTTATCTATGCCAACGAACGGCACGTACCACATTCAACGCGGCGTTCTTCACCCCACGCACAGCATTGATGGGTAACCAAGCCGCGCGATAAGTAACATTCTGCACCGGTTCAGGCATTTTCTTAATGGTTTTCGCCGTCAAGAACTGCAGACCCTTATGGAGGTGACGCCTCACTGCCGGGAAGATCCTCATTGGATTTGTCGCCTTATATAAGCCGTGCATATTTGCCTGCAACGATTCGCCCTCATGCGCACGAGAACTTGCTCCCATCAGCATGGCAGTGGAATAAACCAGCGAATCAACTTCAATACGTGCGTATCGATCCGACATGACCCATGCGGGATAGTACCCCTGCGACTGGCAGATGTAGCCGTTGGCGCGTTCGATGGCGTGGGACACGGTACCATCCTCCCCCATCTGTCCTTCCGGCAGGAAATCCTCATACTTCCAGCCATACTCGAACAAGGGCTTCAACGCATCCACACGGAACCAATAGCAGGAGCCGATGGCGGATGCCGAAGGCTTACCCGGGCTCAGCGGCACATGGATATCGAAGCGATCTTCCAGCAGTTCCTTCGTGATCTCGAAGTTCGCGCCCCAGTCATGCGGCAGGGTGTGCGCAAAGTACAGGGCATGGAAGGGCGGCGGCGGGGCGACCTGGCCCAGGCGCGGTTCATTGGAGAACAGCGTGAGAATGTTCTCCACATAGTCGCGGCTGGCAAGCGTGTTCTCCATCAGCTTGTACGCGAAGCCTTGACTTTCGGTACCGTGATGGCCGTTCTCCTGATTCTGGCTCGACTTCTTGTCGTGCGCGAAACCGATGACATCGTATTTGCCACTCAGCACGACATCGCATGCCGCGACCAGCAGCGCGGACACGTCACGGCCACGGTTCACCACGGAGATGAACGTGACCGGATGGTTCACGCCGTGGGAGGCCATATAATCGCGGATCGCGTCGATCTTGTCTTCGGTGGTCGTGATGTACAGGTCGGTCTCTTCCGGCAGAGCGCTGATGTAACGGCAGGCGTCACCCAGCAGGTCAAGGAAGTAGATGTGGTAGATGAACGCGGAACGCACGTCGGCTCCGGTTCTCGGATTGCGGGTCACGGTCGGCAGCACATAGTCGAGGTGCAGGGCTTTGCGAATGTCGTCGATATTGTAGTTCGGCAGAATCGCGTCCCAGATCAGGTCGACGTCGTAATCTGTCTCGTTCTTCAGGAAATCGTACAGATCCAGCGCTGGCTGGCCTGCGGTCTGATCGAAGTAGGCACTGTAGTCAACGAAGAAGGAACGACGCTTGAACACCGGGCAACGGTCGTCGCGCAGCATTTGCATCGGCATGTACAGCAGCGGGTAAGACGAGTAGCCCTTGTACTTGCGCCAATCGATGTAGGACGCCCATTTGAAGCCAAGCTGGGCGAAATGCTTGGTGAAGGTCATCTCATGCTTGCGTGTGACTTCCGCGTAGTCCTTCCACAGGGGCATGTTCTCCCAGTACTCGTGGAACGCCTGCGAGGAGACCAAGCTGCGGCGGTATGCATGCCAGTAGGCCTGCAGATGCGTGGGGATCTTCTCATCGTTCACGGTTTCGCCCGCGTACGCCGTGATGCCCCAGAAATCCACATCCTTGCGGGACATGGTTTCGAACATCTCCTTGAACGGGTAAACAGGGCCCATGATGGTGTCGTTCAGGCACAGCACTTCATCGTAGGTTTCCAGCTTCTCCCAGCCGATGGTCAGCAGCGCCTGCTTGTACGCGGCGACATCAAGCCCCGTGTTCTCACGAACCATGATGATGTCCGTGTATTTGCCGAACATCTTGCGGGCCTCATCATCAATCTTGCCATTCACGATGACGACGAGATCGGTCAGGCTCCGCATCAGATCCTCAAGGAAGCCATCGAGGAACTTCGCCGCACGACCGTTCTTATCGTAGAAACAGAGTATGCCCAGCCGCTTGGCCGTCGAATTGTCTACAAGAGTCATTTACTCATTCCATTCACTGTGCACAACATACTAGCGTACAAACCTTTTCACAATCTGTCCCATCCTTCGCGCAAAGGATATAACAGGCTTCATCTTCTCATGCAGCTTCCACCAACGACTGCCTTGAATCTTCTTCAGGTTCTCGGTCAAATCATTTATGTCCGCTATGCGATGCTCTTCCACATCGCGAGGTATTCCACTCAGAGGGTACACGTTCGCGGAAACAAACAGCGAAGTGTCACTCTTCCGAGTGTTCACGGAATTCCCCAAATCAATAACGATTTGCGGGTCCGGATCCAGGAAGAAGTACGTCCCGTTCATCTCCAAAGAAGCGTTATTCCAACAATGGCGTTCAATCCCATTGACCTTCAAATCAGTGATGACGCAGGGAGACTCTCCGAAATCCACACGAGCCGTCCTCTTGCCATGTGGCACATGTATCTCAACAGAGTTGTTCTTCTTCAACCGTTGTTCTTGCTCCAGTACATCGCTTGCAGCAAAAACATATCCTTCACCAGCGAAAGACTGTACCGTCTGCTCGTAGAAGGCGGCATTGGGATTGGCAAGTCTACGATGCGCAGCTACATATTCGCCAATCATTTTCTGAGATTCTACGAGATATTCTCCGTATATCCGGTCGCTAATCGTTTTCCTATGCTTTTCAGCAATGCCTTTCTCATAGACAGCCTCAAAAGCGTTGCTGATGGAGTAGCAAGCAACAAAATCGTTTCTATGAGAGGTTTGAAACTCCACAGCCGCTGAATAGCCATCCTCAATGTCCGACACCAATTCTTCCGGCGTCCGTCTATTAGATACAGCATTCCTCATGGCTTCATGAAGAGAATAGCCGTCCGGCTTGGAACGCCCCGAGAAATTGTAATACTCGGCAAGTTCATAGTTGCTCTCGTTCAAGTATCCCGGACCGCCAAAACGATCGTACAAGAACACAGGTATGCCCTGTACAAGGCAGTATTGCACCGTCTTGCCTATCGAAATCACACAATCATAGTGATCCAACAACTCCGCAGAGGTGATGGCCGGCTTCTCGCTGCCTATCGCGTCGATGAGCATGTCCACTTGATATCCCCTAGCGGAAAGAAGGCTCATCGCCTCCTGTAATTCCTTCGGCGGATGGTTGGAGACCACTAGTATCTTATGCATCTCGCTTGATTGCATATGCTTTGATGCGACAAAATCAAGCGGCGCAGGATTCGGATAAAGCATCATCCGCTCGTAGGAACGAAACTCCGATTTCTGCGCATCACGTGTATTCGGAGCATTAAAGACGATGACATCAGCCAGCTTAGCTTCAAGATCGAAAGTATACGGATGCTCAATGTACACTTCCCGGTACGGCGACAAGTGTGAGAAAATCATAAGAGGGTCGGACTTCGCCGTATTATCCACGAATTCCTTCAGCAACTGCACAGGTAACGTCTCATGCTGAACCCATATGATATCGAAATCGCTCAGCGAGAGCGCAGACGATTCCTCCGACTCGGGAGTGAGGACACGGAACCCATTCTCCTGCAGAATATCCGACATTGGAGAGCTACACATCCAAGCGAACAATGTGACTTGGCAACCCTGCTTTCGCAGGTATTGTGCAAGCTCAAAAGCTTGCACCTCACTGCCTCCAATGCCGGAAAAAGCACTCTGAGTTATCAAGACTCGTGATCCATCACGCATGATTTAAGTCTAATGCCCCACCGAATATAGTCAAAGAACGGACACATCAATATGGGGATGCATCAATACTTGGTTATATTCCTTATCCTTTTTAATGCCGAAGTTGTATACGTTTTCCTGCCTCAGGACAAGATCATATCCTTCTGCAACCGCAATATTGATATGGAAACTGCCATACGGCAACGTATTTCCTATGTTGAAGCGAATGCGATGAGTTCCCTTTGCGAAGATACCCTCACCCTTGCAGGAACGTGTTGAAGCGGCAACGGAAACGCGTCCCTCCTGATCTATGAGATTGATCGCGAAAACGCCTCCCTGCAAATCACGCTTGCATTCAAGTGTTGCTTCGACAACGAAGTCCTCGTTGATATCGAGTAGCTGACGTTCCTCGTCGGAAACGACAACCTTAATGTCCTTCAACTCACACGCAGCGCTAGTGCTCAACTTCTTCTCATTATTTTCAGCAGCAACCTCAGCCTGTTGCCTGCGTAGGAAGATGTTCGAATACGCATTGGCCACTTCATCAGGCTTACCGAACTTGGTAATATGCCCATTTTCAATCAGCATTGCCTTATTGCAATACTTACGAACATCATTCATGGAATGAGTGACAAGAATAATTGTCTTCTTCTCACGCTTCGCGTCAAAGAAAAAGTCCTGACACTTCTTCTGGAAAGCCTCATCGCCAACGGCAAGAACCTCATCAAGAACAAGAATGTCTCCCTGAGACTTAATCGCGACGGAAAAGGCAAGCCTCACCTGCATACCACTGGAGTAGTTCTTGAGCTTCTGCTCCATGAAATCGCCCAGCTCGGCAAAATCGACGATATCGTCATACATGGCGTCAATTTCGTCTTTGGAGAAGCCCAGCATTGCGCCATTCAGATACACATTCTCTCTGCCAGTCAGCTCAGGGTTGAAACCAACGCCAAGCTCAATGAAGGGGACAAGCTTGCCTTCAACCTGAACGTTACCGGTATTCGGCGTATAGATTTGCGAAATAATTTTCAGCAACGTCGATTTTCCAGAACCATTCTGCCCGACAATGCCAAAGAAATCGCCCTTGTGCACTTCAAAGGAGATGTCCTTCAGAACTTCCTGAATCGTATACCCGTGAACACCACGAATAAGATTGAACAAAGAGTTCTTCAAGCTGCTCGATTTCTCCGTAGGAAGCTTGAAGCTTTTAGAGACGTTCGTAACCTTGAGCGCAATATCCGAAGTTTGCTGCATATCTTCCTTCATTACACCAGCTCCGCGAACAACTTAGAACGAGACTCGAAAAACACCAGTCCACCTATAAAAATGACAACGGACAGAGCGACCGGAATCAAACCGACCAATGACGTACTGAACGATTGCCATACCGTCTGATTCTCGGGCGCAATAAGCACATACCGGGCGTCCTGAATTATCTGTGCCATAGGATTAAGCAGAATGAAACGAGCTGCTTGAGGACCAATATTGGTGGCCACCAAAGAAATAGGGTAAATGATGGGCGTAGCGTAGAAGCCAGCTTGCAGAACGACTTCCCAAATAGGGCTCAAATCACGGAAGTTCACGAACAATGCGCCCAGGAAAAATGCAAGACCTGATGCAATGAGCAGAAGCTCCGCAAAAATAGGGATAATCAAGACCGCTTTAAACGAAATATGCACACCATTGATAAGGATGAAAAAAATCATCACGATGAGGTTGATCCCAAAATTGATCAGCGCACTCATAATCGAGGCAATGGTAACCGTGATCTTGGGGAAATGAATCTTTCTAAGCAGATCACCATGACCCACAACTGAAGTCATACCGCCGTTCGTGGCTTCCGCGAGGAAATTCCACATAACGCTACCCAGCAGAAGAGCAACTGCGAAATGCGGAACATCAGCGCCGAAGCGAAGGAACCGCACAAAAACCAGATACATTATGGCGAACAGCATAAGCGGCTTCAGCACAGACCACAGGTAACCCAAAATAGACTGCTGATATCGCAGCTTGAAATCCGTACTGACCATCGCCTTAAGTAACAGCCAATTTTTCCTTGTAAAAAGTTCGTTGACTTTCAATTAACCAATCCCTATAGAAGTATCAAACCATTCAACGGTTCAGTCGTGCTTCGACTTGACGATGATTTTGTTGTCGGCAACATCCTTAAGATGCTTGCCGTACGGGCTCTTGCCGTACTTCTCGGCAGCCTTCATCAGCTGCTCACGGTCGATCCAGCCATTCTCGAACGCGATCTCCTCGGCCACCGCGATCGGCAGCCCCTGCGCCCGCTGCACGGTACGCACGAACTCGCCCGCCTCGAACAGGGAGTCCATCGTGCCGGTGTCGAGCCAGGCGTAGCCGCGGCCGAGCGTCTGCACGTTCAGCGAACCGTCCTCCAGATACATCCTGTTGAGGTCCGTGATCTCCAGTTCGCCGCGAGCGCTCGGTTTGATCCGCTTGGCGAACTCGACCACGCGCTCGTCGTAGAAGTACAGGCCGGTCACCGCGTAGTTGGACGCGGGATGCTCCGGCTTCTCCACGATGGAGATGGCCTTCTTGTTCTCGTCGAACTCGACCACGCCGTAGCGTTCCGGGTCGTCCACGTAGTAGCCGAACACCGTGGCACCATGCTCGGCCGCAGCCGCCTTGCGCAGCGTGCGGCCCAAGCCATTGCCGTAGAAGATGTTGTCGCCCAGCACCAGAGCGCACGGCTCGCCGTCGATGAACTCCTCGCCCAGCAGGAACGCCTGGGCCAAGCCGTCGGGGCTCGGCTGCACCTTGTAGGAGAAGCTCACGCCGTACTGGCTGCCGTCGCCCAGCAGACGCTCGAAGTTCGGCAGATCGTGCGGCGTGCTGATGATCAGGATGTCGCGGATCCCGGCCATCATCAGCACGCTCAGCGGATAGTAGATCATCGGCTTGTCGTACACGGGAAGCAGCTGCTTCGATGTCACCGTGGTGAGCGGGTAAAGACGGGTTCCCGAGCCACCGGCAAGAATGATGCCCTTCATAACACGACCTGCTTTCTTTCTCCGATACCTTCACGAAGCTTCGTAAGCGGTTCCAGCTTAATAGCCGCGCCACCTATATGAAAACCGCGCAGTGAAGTCTGCGCGGTTTCATTGCATTCACTGGGCGAATCCGGATTCGTTTCTGTTCAAGCTTTCCAGACTCCGGTTAATGCGTTTACGGGTCAGCAGCAACACGCCACCCAGCAGGACAACGTCCGAGTTCTTGCGCACTTTGGGTTTTCAGGCCTGACGTGAAAGGCATGGCCCCGCGTCCTGTGTACGTTTTTTCATTCGCCAAAACTAAAAACCGAGATTGGAAACCAGGAGGCGGAACCATGCCCGAGAACATCATACAGATCGACCAGCACATGCTCGAGACCAGGCTCGACCGGCTCGTCACGCAGAAGGTCACCGAGATACTCAACGCGATGCTCGACGCGGAGGCCGACGAGATCGCCGGGGCGTCCAGATACGAGCGTTCCGGCGGCTGGAAGGCGTACCGCGCCGACCATTACGAACGCAGGATCACCGCCAAGGCCGGCACGCTCGAGCTGAAGGTGCCCAAACTGAAGGGCGCCCTGTTCGAATCGGCGGTGGTCGAACGCTACCGCCGGCGCGGGGAAAGCGTCGAGGAGGCCCTGATCGACATGTACCTGGCGGGCGTCTCCACCCGCCAGGTCGACGACATCAGCCAGCTGCTGTGGGGCGAGAGGATGCCCTCGCAGACCCTCTCCGACAAACTCAAGAGGGTGTACGCCGACATCGACTCGTGGCGCACGAGGCCGTTGGAACGCGAATACCCCTACGTGTTCATGGACGGCGTGTGGCACAGGCGCTCGTGGGGCGGCTCGGTGGAGAACGTGAGCGTGCTCGTCGCCGTCGGGGTGAACTCCGAAGGCCACCGCAAGGTCATCGGAGTGGCCGAGGGCATGAAGGAGGATTCCGCCAGCTGGGAGCAGTTCGTCAGAGGCATGATCGAGCGCGGCCTCAGGGGCGTCAGGCTGGTGGTGGGCGACCGTTGCGCGGGCCTGGTCTCCACGGTGCGCTCCATGCTCCCGCGGGCGGGGTACCAGCGGTGCATGGGGGGTGCCGTTTTGTTGGACTTCTTTATCCTTGCTTTTTGATTATGCCACGAGTCCGAGCTCGCGGCGCCGGTCCATGATGCTCATGCCAAACTCGGTCTTGATGCGTTTGTCGCGGTACCAGACCATGTAGTCGTCGAGCATGCCGATGAACTCGTCCATCGAGACCCCGGCGAAGCTGCGCTTGTGGAAGAACTCCTGCTTGAGCCTGCCGAAGAACCCCTCAGCGGCGGCGTTGTCCGGGCTGCAGCCCTTCGCGCTCATCGAACGCGTCAGCTTGTGCTCCTCGCAGATGCGGATCCATTCCGGCCACCTATAGTGACAGCCGCGATCGGAATGGATGACCGGCCTGTCGCCCTCGCCGAGCGTGGAGCACGCGCCCGAAAGCATGCCGTCGGCCAGCTCGGCGTTGGGGCTCGTGCCGATCGTCCAGGCGACGGGAAGCCCGTCGTAGCAGTCGATCAGGGGCGACAGGTACGCCTTGCCCGCCGGGATGCTGAACTCGGTCAGGTCCGTCACCCACAGCATGTTCGGCCCGTCGGCGTGGAAGTCGCGGTTGGCCAGATTCTCAGGAGCCCTGGTGAGCTCGCCCTTGTACGAGCTGTAGCGCTTCGCGCTCTTGAACAACGGCACCATGCCGTGCTTGGTCATGAGTTTCATGACGCGTTTGGCCGACACCGTTATCCCCATGCCCTGCAATTCCAGGTGCACGCGCTTGTAGCCGTAGCGCTTCTCGCTGTTCTCGAACGCCTCCTCGACCAAGGGAAGCAACCACGCATCCCGGTCCGGCCTCCTCATGGCGTTGAGCCGGTAATGGTAGGTGCTGTGCGCGAGCCCGACCGCGGGCAGCAGGCTTTTCACGCTCACTCTCTGAGCCTCACTGATTTGCTTGACGAGAATCGTCTTCTCCCGGTTGGTCAGGTTTTCCGGGTCTGCGCCCGGCTCTTTTCCCAACAGCTCCAACGCGCCCCGGCGGATCGCGATCTCGACGTCGAGCTCCCTCTTCTCCCGCCGCTGCCGCTCGACGTCGGCGTCCAGCTCGTCCAGACCGTCCGCATCCCGCGAACCGGCGGCCACCGCCGGCGCATCCGGAACCACGGGCCGTGCGCCGCCTCCGTCCCCGGGTCTTTCCCTGCGTTCTCTCGCCACGTGCGTCTCCTTGGATCCGGCGAGCATCTGTCGTTTCCATTCTCGCACGACCGCGGCCTGCACGCCCAGTTCGGCGGCCGCCTCATGCGATTTCAACCTTCCGGACGCGACCGCCACCACCGCCTTCCGCTTCAACTCCTCGGGCACCGGCCCGTGTCTCAGCCTGCGCCGGCCGGGCGCCAGCTCGTCGATCCACGCCATGAGCAGTTCCTTGCTTTTCGGATAGCCGAGCATCCGCATGGTGCGGCTGAGCCGTCTGCCGCACTCGAGGTAATGGTCCACCGCCGTGCGCTTCTGCTCCTCGCTGTAACGCCGCTGCCGTTCCCCACGTCTGGAAGGCACGCCGGTGCGCTCCTCCTCCAGCCGCTCCCGGTACCACATCCGCAAGGCTTCCTTGCTGGGATACCCAAGCTCATGGATCGCATCCGCGGCGCAACACTCGTATCTGATATACAAGTCCACCGCCCGATCCCGCTGCTGCCTGCTATACGTCATGACAACGCCCTCCTTGACTCAACGAGTCCAAAAAAAACGTCACCACCTCACGCCGAACACTTTTATTTGATCACATACACCCGCGGGCGAGCACGTCGGCGGCCGGGCGCCGTGCAGCCGAAGCGTCCGTTTGTGTTTTGTCAAATTTTTGTGGGCCGTTTCGGCGTTTCTTTCAGTCCGTTTGAG